>Ga0114951_10000636_pt1 | contig 47096 bp, 42 predicted proteins | sample AM7aDNAmetaG_FD_88677 | JGI IMG/M metagenome (GOLD analysis project Ga0114951, IMG submission 88677) | Freshwater microbial communities from Finland to study Microbial Dark Matter (Phase II) - AM7a DNA metaG | ecosystem: Environmental > Aquatic > Freshwater > Lake | place: Finland: Lake Alinen...
AGTAGCTGACGAAGCCGGTCTTCTCGATGATCTTCAGCTCCAGTTCCATCCGGTGAATGATCTTGTGCTGCTCCGGCGTCTTCGGATCGGCCGCGTCGAAATCGTAGCGGCGCTTCACGCCCTCGTAGCAGAGCCGCCGCAGATGACCCTCGCGCGTTTCGCCCGCCGGCGGCTCGAAGACCGGGTACATGTTCCCGCCGAACTCGATCCGCAGGTTGCACTGCTCGGCGATGCGCAGCGTGTTCTGCAACGCCTCCGGCACCTCGGCGAACACCTTCGCCATCTCCTCCGCCGACTTCATGAAGAACTGGTCGCTCGGATAACGCATCCGCCGCTCGTCCGTCAGCGTCGTCTGCGTGCCGATGCAGATCAGGCAGTCGTGCGCGTGCGAATGCTCCGGCTTGATGTAATGCACGTCGTTCGTCACCACCAGCGGCAGGCCCAGCTCCTTCGCCATCGTCCGCAGGCTGCGGTTCACCTTCCGCTGCTGCTCCAGACCGTGGTCTTGCAACTCCAGATAAAAACAACCCGGCTCGAAAATCTGCCGCAACTGCTCCGCCGCCGCCCGCGCCTGCTTCGGCTGGTCCTCGCCGAGCTTCTGCGGCACCTCGCCCTTGAGACAGCTCGTCAGCGCGATCAACCCCTTCGCGTGCTGCGCCAGCAACTCCTTGTCCACGCGCGGCTTGTAGTAAAACCCCTCCAAATGCGCCGCCGTCACCAGCTTCACCAGATTGGCGTAACCGTCCTGGTCACGCGCCAGCACGACCAGATGGTTGGCCGCCTCGCGCGCGTTCATCGCCTGCTTGTCGTGCCGGCTGCCGGGCGCCACATACAACTCGCATCCGATGATCGGCTTTACCCCGGCCTTTTCCGCCGCCTTGTAAAAATCAATCGCCCCGAACATGTTTCCATGATCGGTGATCGCCACCGCCGGCATGTGCAGCTCGTGCGCCCGGTGCGGCACCGCGTCCACGCCGCAAGCCGAGTCCAGCAGGCTGAACTCCGTGTGTTGATGTAGATGAACAAATTCCGCGCGACTACTCATGTGCCGCCGAGTATAGGCGGATGAGGCGGGATGACAAGCGGCGACGCGAAATGTTGCGACGGAATTCCAAATCCCAAGCAACTTCTGGTTCTGTAGCGGCAGTCTCCGACCGCCGAAATTATCATCAATGACCGGCGGTCAGATACCGCCGCTACAGTTCCCCTTCCGTTCCTCCGGCTGCAAGACATGCACCTCGCCGGCATAAGGCCAATCTTCGGTCCGCGCAACGAGCTTCTTGCGCACGGGATTCTCCAACACGTAGCTCCACTTTTCGGAATACGATTCCGCCGAGCGAATGACGTGATCGAAGAAACCTTTTTGCCAAAATACGCGCGATGGGATCTGTAGCGGCGGTCTCCGACCGCCGAAATGTTCATTATCGAAGACCGGCGGTCGGAGACCGCCGCTACAGAAAGAGAAATCGCCGTTGCGAACTCGCTCGCGCCAGTGTCTGGACAGCGCGCTTTTGAGCGCCTTCATCCAGTCTGAAAGTGTCGGCGCATCGGGTGCGAATACGGCAAAGAGATGGAGATGGTCCGGCATAAGAACGTAGCGGCCGACAGCAACGCCGTGATCATAAGCGGCACGAGCAAACACGAGAAAGGCATCGTGCGTCACAGCATCGGCGAGCAACGCTCGGCGCGCTTCGGTGCAAGCCGTGATAAAATAAATCGGTGATCGAACGTAGAGCTGGCTCAAGCGATGGAGGCGCGGCAATTGTTCCATGGCTGCATCCAATTTTGTAGCGGCGGTCTCTGACCGCCGGATTCTTTCATTATCAACATCCGCTCAAGTAGATTTGGCCTGCAATCTATCCTTCATGAGCAACTCAGCAGCAACAACGACCCCTAGCGAGATTACATTATTGAGCAACAGCAGGAAAATTCCCCACCCCGTGAGTCTTTCGATAGTAAATTCGATAAAAGTTGGTATCAGACCAAGAAAGAACGAAAGCGAGAGTGTCATCAATACATGTATCGCGAGCGGAGTGCGCCACACAACATGAAAGGCTATCATCGTCAGCAATGCCGGTGACATGAGAAACCAAACGCGCGTGGTAGCACACTTCTCGACAACTCGAATGAGAATGCCAATCCCTTGTGGACCATCGGCAATCGGGTTCATGGGCGGCCAGCCGTAAAGACGGATACATTCCACCAACCCAGGCAAACTCAATCCGGCTGTCGCCCCCACTTCAGCTAGCAGGATGCCGGTGCAAAAGATAACGATGCGTTGTTTGGTTTCCTTCTTCATATTTTTTCGCACGCCATGTCTTGCAGCGCCGCAGTTAGGAGCCTTGTTGTTGGACGAATGCGTGGGCGAAGCCCTCCTTGGTGTCATCAGCGGCTCGCCGGTAACGATCTATGTGATGCGCAATCTCGTGAACGAGAACGCCGTCGAGGTAAAGCTCACGGATGGAATCCAAGTTGTAGCTACCAAGCTTGAAAGGATGAGCACAGAGGAAGATGCACGCTCGCCAGTAGATGCCGTAGCAACCTAGCGAACCGGTCCAAGATCGTTGCTGCTTGCGCGTGCCAGAGAGCAGAAAGACGGCACGAAGGCCGGCGAGATGCTCGGATGGCATTCGCTGTAGGCGATGCTCTACCTCGCCGCGTTTGACGGGGTGAATGAAATCGGGGGACAGAGGGGGCAACGCGACGACACGGGGAAACGCTGGCTGCGCAGCCAATCGGTCATCGAAGCGTTTATATGCAGAACGAGCCTCGGCGAAAAAGGGGTCATAGACCGTCCAATTAGTGAACTTGGATTCGCTGTAAGCATTGCTTCTCGGCCCCGATGATTGGAAATGTGCGCTCATGCGCTAAGTGAGTTTTTGTTTCTGTAGCGGCGCTCTGTGAGCGCCGGTTATCATTATCAATCATCGGCGGTCAGAGACCGCCGCTACAATCACCCTCACTTTCCCTCCCGCCTTGGGATGGCGATGGTGGCGGAATAGGCGGCCCCGCCGTTGGAGGAGTCGCCGAAGCAGAGGTCAAAACCTTCCGGAGGGTGTTCGAGCGCGAGGCCGATGGCGAGCGCCATCCGTTCCCACATTCTCTGTTCCCGTCCGTTCATGCTCGTGTCCCTGGCCGACTGACTGCGGTTCCAACGCCGGCCGGGATTGTCCGCCTCGCGGGCAATGGCAGCAAGCGGTTTTTTTGACGGGAGGCGGAGGAAATTCACCGCAGAGGCTTGCCCCGTCAGAACGGCGGCGCAGAGGGCGCGGAGATTATTGGCTCACGCAAAGACGCGAAGCCGCCAAGGTGCTTTGCGCCTTTGCGTCTTGGCGTGACACAAGCTGTCTGTCCTCCGCGTCCTCGGCGTCTCTGCGGTGAAATCCGTTCGTCGGGGTCTCAGGCTTTCGGTTTGCTGAACGCGACGCGCTTGATGATGAACACCACGCCAACGACGACGATCGTCAAGACGAGCACCACGCCGATGATAAAGCCGACGCGAAAAGCCACGGCATCCGAGTCGCTGGATTCCGCCAACGCCGGAACGGGCGTCAGGAACTTGAAGCTCTGGACCACAGACTGCACCTCACTGTCCGTCGCGGCAGCGATTCCCGGCGCCAGGACCGCCTGCATCACATACATCTTGTCACCCGCCCCGACCACATGGGCGGTAAGCGTGATGCCCGTGGGCAAATGGCCGGTCACCGTGATCGAGGGCAGCCCCTGGATCGTCCCCGGCTGTTCCGAATCCAGCACCATACCCTGGCGGGCCATCCCCTTCTTCATGCCATCGAGGAATTGGGAATTGGTCAGCGCGCGCTGCGCGCCCGCGAGCTTTTGCACGAGGAGCAGCATTTTCTTGGAGCCGTCGGCATTCTGGTAAGCCGCCAGCATGGGTTTTGGTATGTCGTTGATGGCCGTCCAGCCCGCGGGCGTTTCGATGGAAAAATTATGCTCGGGGAAGCTGACCGGAGCGGCGGACACGGCCACCGACAGCATCATCAACACGGGAAGGAACAGGGTCTTTTTCATGGAAGGAACTCTCGGCGTCATTTTTTTGTTTTGCTGCGTTCGGCACAAGGAGGGCACAGGCGCGGAATCCATCAGGCTTGCGGCTTTCTCCTCGGCGGCATCATCCCAGCGTGAGTTGGCGTCGGCAAGAGGTTTTTGACGGGAGAAGACTAAAGTTCACCGCAGAGGCGCAGAGAGCGCGGAGATGACTGGCTCACGCAAAGACGCGAAGCCGCCAAGGGCTTTGCGCCTTTGCGTCCTGGCGTGACCCAAGCCGTCCGTTTTCCGCGCCCCCCCGGCGCCTCTGCGGTGAAATCCGCGGCCCAGCGGGACACCCGGAACAAACAGCAAATTTCTCTTGACATTATAGAGAATTTGCTATATACTCCCCGATGATGAAAAGAGAAGGCGAAAGCCAAAGGCGGGCGGCAACCGGCACCTCGAACGTGGAAGAACTTTGCAAAACGAACCCAAATGATGAGCGCGACCAAAACCGAAGAACATCGTTTTTCCACAGGAATATGAACATTTCGAGCCGCTTCGGTGTTGGTGATGAAACCTGTTTTTACGAAACGAACCCAAATGAAAACATGCAATCCACGTGGTGGCAGGGTCTTGTGAAAAAGCCCGATGTTGAGACGAGACAAAACGAAGCCAAACACGCCGGATCGAAACAGACAAGACCTTGCACGGCAGGCAGTTCCATCCGAGGCCAGAGCGCCGAAACTGGCTCCCGGAGAGATGCAGCCATCCGGCCCGATCTGACTCGATCCGACTGAATCCGACCCGATGTTACAACTCCATGACCCAATCCGGTTGAGTTCCCAAAGCGGTGATGCCGATGGCAATCGCGTTCGGAGAACGCGATCCACCGAAAGGGACCGCCGCGCGAGGCTGGCCACGTTTTGCGCGGGCACGCGGCCCGCAGCCCATCCTCCCATCCGTGTGCATCCGTACTACAATGTCGAAGGGTCCTCGCAGGCTGCGAAGATTTATGGTCGGTGGGGCGAGACTCCGTCGAGCCTCCGCAGTCTGAAAGCCCGACACGCTCAAGAAGGAGGCTCGACGGAGTCTCGCCCCACCCCATTGGGTTGCGGCTCCGCCGCGCCGGGTTCATCCATGGCTTCCCCTCCCCTCGCGCGGACTCCGGCCTTGACTCTGGGGATGGCGCTTTTATTGTGGCGGGGTATGGCGGACCGACCCGCATGAAAAAACATCTCGGTATTCTGCTGCGCTGCGGGGTGAGCGCGGGGATTCTCTATTTCATTTTCAAAGCCATCTTTGAAAAAGAAAACCCGGAGCATCCGTGGACGGTGGGCGCGGCCAAACTCTGGCACGACCTGACCACGCCCGACCCGCTCTGGCTGCTCGGCGGCGTGGCGTTGTTCGCGTTCATCTGTCTGGTGAACATCCAGCGGTGGCAGATCATCCTGCGCGTGCAACACATCGAGCTGAGTTTCTGGCGGGCGACGGAGTTGTTTTTCATCGGCCACTTTTTCAACTCGTTCATGCTCGGCTCCACGGGCGGCGACGTGGTGAAGGCCTACTACGCGGCGCAGGAGACGCATCACAAGAAGGCCGAGGCGGTGATGACGATCATCATTGACCGGCTGATCGGGCTGATCGGGTTGTTCGCGGTGGCGGCGGTGATGATGCTGGCGAACCTGCATCTGCTGTTCGGCAACAAGCAGTTGAAACCGATGGCGGTGAGCGTACTGAGCATTCTGGGCGTGCTGTTGGTCTGCCTGTTCGTCGGCTTCTGGCCGGGGCTGGGGAAATTTCTGCACGACTGGCGCGAGCGGGTATTCCACCAAGGCCACAAGCGGCAGTTCTGGAAAAAGTTTTTCAGCGAGGAACAACTCGACCGGTGGTCGGAGCGGTTTGCCGGCGTCCGCGCGAACATCAAGAAGATGATCGGCGCGTATCAGGCCTACGCCGCGCACAAACCGGCGCTGATCAAGACGTTTCTGCTGGCGCTGGTGACGCACTTCTCGCTCATCCTCAGCGCCATTTGCTTCGGCAAGAGCCTGGGCATCGAGGTCAACCTCGGGTTTTATTTTGTGATGGTGCCGGCGATCAACTGCATCGCCGCGGTGCCGGTCACCATCAACGGACTGGGCGTGCGGGAAGGGTTGTTCGTGGCGGCGTTCGGGGTGGGCGGTGTGCCGAGTGAGAAGGCACTGCTGCTGTCGCTGCTAAGCTTCGCGGTGTCGCTGTTTTTCAGCGTCGTCGGCGGCGTGGTGTATCTGTTCTTTGAGCGGACGCATCCGAGCATGGCGCAGATCCAAGCCGCGCCGGAGGAGTAATGGTCCGCGGCGTTCGCTTCCTTGTGGGGCGCCAACGCCAGCCTTATAGTGCGCTGCCATGACCGACAAACGCCAACTCGCGCTCGACATCGTGCGCACGCTGCGCGCGGCGGGCCACACGGCGTTGTTCGCCGGCGGCTGCGTGCGCGACATGCTGCGCGCCGTGCCGCCGCACGACTACGACGTGGTCACCGACGCCAGGCCGGAACAGGTGCGGGCGCTTTTTCGAAAGACGTTCGAGGTCGGCGCGCAGTTCGGCGTCGTGCTGGTGCTGCTGGAGGACGTGACGTTCGAGGTGGCCACGTTCCGCAGCGACGACGGCTACGAGGACGGACGCCGGCCGGTCTCGGTGACGTTCTCCACGCCCGAAGCCGACGCGCAGCGGCGCGACTTCACGATGAACGGCCTCTTCTACGATCCCGTCGGGGAGCGCGTGTTGGACTACATCGGCGGGCGTGCGGACATCGAGCGGCGCGTGGTGCGCTGCATCGGCGACGCGACGGCGCGCTTCACCGAGGACAAGCTGCGGATGCTGGGCGCGATCCGTTTCGCCAGCAATCTCGGCTACGACATCGAGCCGGAAACCTTCCGCGCGATTCAGCAGATGGCGCCACAGGTCGCCGTCGTCAGCGCCGAGCGCATCCGCGATGAGTTGATCAAAACCTTCACCCGTCCCAACGCCGGCCGCGGGCTGCGCCTGCTGGACCAGAGCTGGCTGCTGGCCGTCGTGCTGCCGGAGGTCGCCGCGATGAAAGGCTGCGAACAGCCGCCGCAATTTCACCCGGAGGGCGACGTGTTCGTTCATACCTGCCTGATGATGGACGGCCTGCGCGACCCATCGGTCACGCTTGCGTTTGCGGCGCTGTTGCACGACATCGGCAAACCGCCGACGTTCCAACGCGCGCCCGACCGCATCCGGTTCAACGAGCACGACGCTGTGGGCGCGCGCATGGCCGAGGCGCTCCTGCGGCGGCTGCGGTTTTCCAACGATGAGATCGAACAGATCGTCGCGTGCGTGGAGAACCACATGATGTTCCGCCACGCCACCGAGATGCGGAAAGCGAAGCTGAAGCGCCTGCTGGCGCGGCCGACGTTTGCCGACGAACTGGAACTGCACCGGCTCGACTGCGCCAGCAGTCACGGCGATCTGACGAACTTCGAGTTCATGAAGAACGCGCGCGTGGAAATGCCACCGGCCGTGGCCGAGCCACCGCCGTTAATCACCGGTGACGACCTGCTGGCGATGGGGATGACGCCCGGCCCGGACATGGGCGCGCTCCTGCGCGAGGCGCGCGAGCTGCAACTCGAAGAGAAACTCCGCACCCGCGACGAGGCACTCGCGTGGGCGCGGCAGCGCCTCGGTCAGTGAAAACTGACAAAGTAGGAGCGGCAGGCGCAGTCAATCAGGTCCGGCTCCAGCGCCGGTCTGACCTTTCGAAAGACCGCAACCTCAATGATCTGGTTCATCAAATCCCGCGGATGCACGGCGCGGAAGGAGCGACGGGCTTTCTTGTAGTGTTCGTCGATCAGGTAGGCAAATCCCTCTTCATTGAACTCCACTTTCTGGCTCCGGCAGACGCGCTCAAAAATCTCGCGGAACTGCGCGGGCGTGGGGTCGTCCACCTTGATCTTGTGATGGATGCGTCGCAGGAACGCTTCGTCCACCAAGTCCTTGGGCTCGAGATTCGTGCAAAAGACAACTGTCACATCGAAGGGGAACTCCACCTTCTTGCCGCGCACCAGCGGCAGGTAATCCAGACGCTTTTCCAGCGGCACCGTCCAGCGGTTCAAGAGTTCGCGCGGCTGCACGCGCTGGCGGCCGAAGTCGTCGATGATGAACGTGCCGTTGTTGGCCTTGATCTGCGGCGGCGCCTCGTAGGTTCTCGACTTCGGGTCGTAAACCAACTCCAGCATGTCCAGCGTCAGCTCGCCGCCCACCATGACTCTCGGCGGCCGGCAACGCACCCAGCGTTGGTCCGGATCGCCGACGCGCGGCTGCGGACGGTCCGGGTCATTCAGGTGGTTTGCGATCGGGTCGTGATTCAGTGGGTCGAACACGCGGACAATGTTGCCCTCCACCTGGATGGCGTGCGGCACAAACACGTCGTAGTTCTGCACCCAACTGATCGCTTCGGCCAGGAGGGTCTTGCCGTTGCCGGGATGTCCATACAGGAAGATGGAGCGCCCGCTGTTGGCCGCCGGCCCGATTTCGTCCATCAACTCTTTGCTCACCACCATGTGCTGAAGCACCTTCTGGATTTGTTCGTCATCCACCGGCCGCTTGAAGTCATTCAAACCCTCAACCACCGCGCGATACTCCGCCAACGCCACCGGCGCGGGGCCGGCATAGCTGTTGTAATCCACCAACTCCCGCACGCGCGTCAGTCCGTTTTGGGTCAGCGCGTAAAGAAACCCCATCTCCCCGATGCCACGCATGCCCGGCCGGACAATGAGCTGGTCTTTCAACAACCGCTCGATGACTTCTTTGATGATCGGTTGGTAGGGCAGGCAAATCTCCATCACGATTTCCTGCGCCGTCAGTTCGTTCCGGGCGTGGAGAATCCTGAGAACCAGATCGCAAATCTGGGTCAACGACATGCCTGTCTTGGCGACCGACTCCGGTGTCATCGGCACTGGTTGCTGATTTTTCTCGGTCATGGTTTGACTTGGAACAGGTGTTGCAAAACACCGGAAGTTGCGCCGCTTCTAGTCCGGCGTCAACACCACCTTGATCGCGTCGCCGCGGCGGGCCATGTCGAAGCCCTCGAGCCAGCGGCTCAATGGCAGTTGCCGAGTCACCAACGCCTCCAAGTCCACCTTTCGCTCCGCCAGCAACGCTAGCGCTTTGCGCCACGAGCTGGGCTTCTGCGTGTGCGACCCGATCAGGCTGATCTCGCGCACGAAGAAGAGGTCCTCGAAATTCAGCGCCACGTCCTTGTGGAGAATGCCCGCCTGGATGAACCGCCCGCGCGTCCGCACCGTCGCGATGGCCGCGGTGACGGCGGGCGGCACCCCCGCGCATTCGAAGGCCACGTCGAAACCGTAGCCGCCGGTCATCGAGCGGCCGACTTCCTTCAGATCTTCCGTTTCCACGTTCACCGTCCGCTCCGCGCCGAGCCTTGCGGCGAGTTCGAGACGGGACTTGTCCTTGCCCATGCCGGCCACCACCGCCCGCGCGCCGCATGCCTTCACCACTTGCGCGCACAACAAACCGAGCGGCCCCGGCCCCATCACGAGCACCACCTCGCCCGGCGCAACCGTCCCCTGCTCCATCACTGCGTGCGTCGCGCAGGCGAGCAGTTCGCAAATCGCGCCCGCCTTGTAGGTGACGTGGTCGGGCAGCGGATGCACGCTCGGCTCGCGAATGACCAGGTAATCCGTGAACGCCCCCTCGGCTTTCGTGGCAATGCCTTTCCGCTCGATGCAGAGGCTGTAGTCTTCTGTCGCGCAAAACTTGCACTTGCCGCAGATCGAAGCGGTCGTCTCGGACGTGACCCGCTCGCCGATCTTCCGCGCCGTGACGCCCGCGCCCACTTCCACAATGTCGCCGGCCAGCTCGTGGCCAAGGATCACCGGCGGGCGCAAGCTCGGATGACCGTGGATATCCGTCCCGCAAATGCCCACCGCCCGGACGCGAATCTTCACCTGCCCCGGCCCGCACACCGGTTCCGGCACTTCGCGCAGCTCGATGTCGTTCTCGCCCCGGCCGATTTTGACAAGCGCTTTCAACGTGTCACCTCAGTCCGGTTTGATGGAAATCTTGATGCCCACCTGGTTCACCAAATACTCGATGGCCTCCGAGATGCGGCTCAGCGGAAACTCGTGCGTCACAAACACGTCGGTGTTTATCGCGCCCTGCGCGATCAGGTTCATCGCCCGGCGCACGTATTCCGGCGTGAAATGGAACACGCCCTTGATCGTCACCTCGTTGTAGTGAATCAACCCCGTGTCCACGGTGATCTTCGTCCCGGACGCGCAGCCGCCAAACAGATTCGCGATGCCGCCCTTGCGCACCGTCGCAATCGCCGTCTGCCACACCTCCGGCAATCCCACCGCCTCGATGGCCACGTCCACGCCGCGCCCGCCCTCCGTCCGCTCGCGAATCGCCGCCACCGGATCGGACACCTTCGAGAGGTCAATCGTCTCGTGCGCGCCGAGGGCCTTGGCCACCGCCAGCCGTTCCGCCTTCATGTCCGCCGCGATCACCCGCGCGCCCTTCAGATGCACCAGGCTGTTGAAGAACAACCCAATCGGCCCCGCGCCGATCACCACCACCGTGTCGCCGAGCCGGATGCCGCTGCGCTCCACGCCGTGCACGACGCACGCCAGCGGCTCCAACAACGCCGCCTGCCGATACGTCACATGCGCCGGAATCTCCACCGTGTTCTGCGCCACTATCGGCGCGGGAATGATGGCGTATTCCGCAAACGCCCCGCTCAGTTGCAAGAACATGTTCTCGCACATGCTTTGGTTGCCCACCTTGCACCAGTAACACTGGTTGCACGGCGCCGAGTTCACCGCCGCCACGCGCATTCCCGGCCGAAACCGCTCCACGCCCGCGCCCACCTCCACCACCTCGCCCGTGAACTCATGCCCGAAGATGAACGGCGGCTTGAACTTCGGATGACCGCGCAAATACATTTTGCGGTCCGTCCCGCACGTCAGCGCGGCCTTCACCCGCACCATCACCTCGCCCGGCGCGAGCGGAGGCAACTCCACCTCCTGCAACCGGACATCCTTCAATCCATGCAATACCGCCGCTTTTGTTTTCATGCGAGCGCCAGAGTAGCGAGTGGGCGCGGCGATGACAAGAAGGAGAATTGCGCCACGTCTTTCCGCGCTTGCAAGAGCCTGCTCCGTTGTGGGAGAAAGACGCCTGTCGGCTTATGAATGGCAGGCATTTTGGCGCGCATTCCCAATGTTCACCATTTTTGACTTCCTTAAACTGATTGGAGCGGTAGTGGGTGCGATTTTTGGCGGCTGCTACGGATATCAGGCATTCGGTTGGTTAGCCGCGATAATCGGTGTCCCGCTTGGCTTTGTCGTCGGCACGTTCATAGGCAACCTGCCTTGGGCCGCAAGTTCGGCATGGATGAGATTCAACCTCAAGCGATGCAACACTGAAAAGTTAAAGGAGCGGTTACAGCACGAGTATTTCATATCTCATCTGCTAATCGCCGAGTTGGTCTCGCGCGGCGAGCCGTTGGAGCAATTCCGTGGTTACGTCACTTCGCTCCTTAATTCCAACAGTTCTGCCGAGCGGCAATTCGGTGAGGGAACGGCTCGTATCTGGTTTCCTGAGTTACTCTCAAACACCTCGTTACCATCATCTGCCACGCGCCCCCAGCCAACAACCAATGGACGAAACGCCTCCTGAAAAACCAACGTTTCGGGCGCGTTGAGGCGCAAGATTTTAAACCGAGCGCGGTGCCGCTACAGCGCCATCCCCACCGGTAGCGCCTTCGTCGGGTCGCAGCCCTTCCCCGTAGCCGCCGAGGCTTGCCACGTGTGACGTGGTCACGAGGCGGATTCGTCGCAAATGAGAATGCCGTCCGCCTCCTTACGTCGGCGGCTACACCGCCTTCACTTCACCGGCCAGGCCGCGGCGAGCAGCGGCGCGATGGCGAGCGCGGGCAGAAAGTTGGCGAGCGGCAGCCGTTTGATCTCCAGCAGCATCAGGCCGATGCCCACAATCATGAGGCCGCCGACGGCGGTCATTTCGTTGATCATGGGATCGGTGAGGACGCGTTGCAGCGGCGCGGCAGCCAGCGTGATGCCGCCCTGGTAAACCAGCACCGTTGCGGCGGAGAACAGCACGCCCCAACCCAGTTCCGCCGCGAACACCATCGCCGCGAAACCGTCCATGAAGGATTTGATGGCCAGCGTTTTGTAGTCGCCGCTGACACCGTCCTGGATGGAACCGAGCAGCGCCATCGGCCCGACGCAGAACAGCAGGCTCGTCGTCACGAAGCCCTCGGTGAAGCGGTCATTGTCGCCGCGTTTGAACTTCGCTTCGAGCCAGCGGCCGAGCGCGTCCATGCGGTCCTGCAAACGCCACCATTCGCCGAGCAACGCGCCAATGAGCAAACTGGCGAGCACGATGAAGATGTTGGCGGTCTTCAGCGCCATCTGGAAGCCGAGCAACAGCGTGATCAGTCCCAATCCCTGGAGCACGATGCGTTGGAACCGCTGCGGCAGCGCGCGATGCAGAAACAACCCCACGGTGCCGCCGGTGAGAACGGTGCCGACGTTGATGAGAGTGCCGAGCATGGGAGGAGTGTAGCGGAGACGGCGAGCGCCACGCAACCCCTGCGAAACTCCAACTTCCGCCGAAGGCGGTCAGCGCGGGGGGAAGGACGCGGGGGTAACCACGACGACCGGCGAGGTCGGAGCAGAAGGATCGGTCTGCGAGGCCGGCGCGGGAGCCGGCTGCGCCGGACGCGGCATGACACTCATGTCAATCTGCCGGAGCTGGTTGGAGCGCAGAACTTGAATCTGCGTCTGCTCGCCGACGCGGAGGTAGAACATCGCCTCCGTCAGGTCGGGCAGCACGCGGATCGGCCGCTGGTTGACGGAAAGCAGCAGATCGCCGGGTTGCGCGCCGGCTTTCTCGGCCACGGTGCCGGGCAGAACCTGTTCGATCTGGATTGCGGGCTGCGGCGGGGAGTTGGTGGAGGTGAGCACCTGCACCTGCCGCACGTTGACGCCAAGCGAGCCGTAGCGCGCTTCGCCGAACTGCCGCAGGTCGGCGGCGACGCGCTTCGCGGCGCGCGTCGGCAACGCGAACGCCATCGAAGGCAGTTGCGAGGACGATCCAAAGAGCACGCCGGCGACCTGGCCGCGCGCGTTCAGCAATGGCGCGCCGCTCTCGCCGGGGTTGGTGTTCACGCGCGTCATCATCAGCGGCGTGTTGCGATACATCGCCATCGAGCCGACAAAGCCGACGGACGGCGACACGGGCAGGTCGCCGGCGAAGCCGAGCATGATCACGAGCGATCCGGCGTCGGCGGAAACCTTCTCGTCGAGCGGCAGCGCCGGAAATCGCACCTGGGGAGGAAGACCCGTGACTTGCAGCAACGCCATGTTGCTGCGCTCGCGGTCCGCCCCGACGAGTTTCGCCTCGAAACGCTGATTCTGCCATTCGATAAAAATCCTGCTCGCGCCGGCGACGACGCTGGCGGCCGTGAGAACCTCACCTTTCGGGTCCACAAAAAAGCCGGTGCCGGCGCGCAACCGCATCGCGCGCGGGTCGGATTCCACACCGCCAGATTCCTCCGGCAGGATGGCCTTGACGCGGACGACGCTGGCGATGCTGCGGTTGCAGACCGCGACGACGGCGCGCTCGAAAGTCTCCACTGACAAATCCTGTGCGCGTGCCGGCGTGAGCACCGACAGCATCAGCAGGGCGGAGGCGGTCCTAGTAATTGAACGAAACAGCATAAACTTTTGGCGTGAAATCCACGCTATCCATGACGAAATGGGTTTGCGGATGCGTGACGCCCGCCGGCAGCATCACGACCGAGCCATCCGGCGCGTCCGCGGCGCGCGCGTCGTCGTAAATGACATTCACCTGCCGCTCCGGCGCGGCTGCGGCGATGATCGTCGGCGCGGGCGCCTGCGCGATGGACGGCCCGTGACCGCCCTGCCAGCGGTTGTAGACCTGGATCGTCAACGCAAACGTGAGCACACAGGCGACGGCGACCTGAGCGACGGCGAACGGGCGCTCCGCGAGCGATTGGCGCAGCCGCGCCAAGAACGCGACGGGCGACATTTGCTCCGCAAGCATGCGGCGGTTCAGCCGCATCAAGAAATTATCAAGGTAAGCGGGCGAGGGCCGTTCGTATCGCTTCAGCGCCACCAGCCGGCGTAGCGCCGGAAACGCCTCGTCGCCGGGGACGGCGGGCGCAATGTCCAGGCGCTCCCGCAGCCGCAGCCACCATGAGTTGGCGCGGCGGGCGGCATCGGCGGCCTGCTCGTCGGCGAGCCGCTTGTGAAACTCGCCAAGGAAACCGTCCATCGTCTCCTGCGGCGGTCGTTCGGCGCGCTTCGTCGCAAGCAAGCGGTGCAGGTCGTCGAATTGCGGATCGTTGGGTGGGGGCGTCTGGGACATGATGTCAGTGCCTTTCCGGCAGATAGCGTTTCAACAACTGTTGCAGTTGGAGCCGCGCATAATAGAGCCGCGAGCGGACGGTTCCTTCCGAGCTGTTCGTGATTTTGGCGATCTCGGCGTGCGAAAGACCCTGAATGTCGTATAGCGTGACGACGAGCCGGTGGTCGGCCGAAAGTTTCTGCATTGCTGCATTGAGCTGTTCCATCAGCTCGTTGGCAGCGACCTCGCTGGCCGGGCCTTCGCCGCGCGTGCGCTCGATGAAGTCCGGGTCATCCTGGACGCGCGCATCCACGTCGTCGAGGCTGAGGTGGTTCTTCGAGCGGCGGCGATGGCTGTTGAGGAAGTTGATCGTGGTGTTGACGGCGATGCGGTAGATCCAGGTGTAGAATGAGGAGTCGCCTTTGAACCGGTGGAGGTTCTTGTAGGCGCGGATGAATGTCTCCTGCGCGAGGTCGTTGGCGTCCTCGTGGTTGGAGGTCATGTGGTAGATCGTGCCATAGATCCGCTGCTTGTAACGCTCAACCAGTTCGTCAAACGCACCGGGATCGCTGACGCGGGCGCGCTCGACAAGCGCGGCGTCATCGCTGACAGCGGAAACTGGTTGGGCGGCAAGATCCATGACCGTTGCCGTTGAATTTACCAAGCCTGACAGCATAATCAAATCACCAAACGAAGCCGCGGATCGGGACGCAGCCCGCGCCCCACCTTCGACCAAGGCCGCCCGTCCACTTCAACGATGCCGGCGGTGAAATCAGTCCGCCCCTGAAACAAGGACGAACCGACGCCAACCATATCGAATGGAACCTCATCTTTCACAAACTGTTTCACTTTGTCGGCGGTAAATCCACCGCGCACGATAATTTTGACCCATCTGAAGCCGTTTTCGTTCAAAGTTGCGCGCACTTTCCGCACGAGTTCGGCGCAGACGCCGTGGCGCGCTGGGTCGGGGGCGTGCACGCTGCGGTCCCGGAGGTCGCCGGAAGGTGTCCAACCGCACTCCCCAGCGTCGGCAGGCGGAACACACGGGCATCGAGCCGGGCTGTCATCGCGGCGGGCCGTCGTCAGCGCGTCGGGGCGGGCGTGCCGGCGGGTTTGCCACCCGCCAGCACGAGGCTGCGGCTTTGGAGAAAAAAGGCGAGATTGCGCAGCGCGGTCGTGAACTCGGAAGCCGGCAGCACCTTCAGCGCGTCCAAGGCGGTGTCGAGATAGCGCTCGATCATCTCCAACGACGCGTCGAGCGTGCGGTGCTTCACCACCATCGTCGCCAGCCGGGCCGCGCCCTGCATCGAGTAGCTCGTCAGGTCCAGCGCGATCTGATCGCGCTCGGTTTCGCTCGCGCGGCGGAGCAACGTGAGGATCGGCAGCGTCAGCTTGCCCTTGTTCAGGTCCGTGCCGAGCGACTTGCCAGCCTCATTCTCCTGCTCGAAGATGTCCACGCAGTCGTCGTAAATCTGATACGCGATGCCCAGCGCCATGCCGTAGGCGCGCAGCGATTGCTTGGCCGGCGCCGGCGCCCCGGCCAGGAATGCGCCCAGCTCGCACGACACGGCGAACAACTCCGCCGTCTTCATCTCCACAAATTTCAGGTAATCCTCGATGGACAGCTCCAGATCGAACCGCCGCTGCGTCTGCAGGATTTCGCCCTCGCACACAACGTTCGTCGCGTGCGCGATCCGCCGGCAGACCTCCATATCGGGGAAATCCGTCGCCAGCTTCAGCGCGTGCGCGAACAGGCAGTCGCCGAGCAGCACGGAGATTTCGTTGCCCCAACGCGCGCTCACCGTCAACTTGTGCCGGCGCATCGTTGCCCCGTCCATGATGTCGTCATGCACCAGCGTTGCCAGATGAATCATTTCCACGATCACGGCCAGCGTGATGTGGTGGTCATCGAGCGGCCCGCAAGCGCCGCCAGCGAGCAAGGCCAGCGCCGGCCGCAGCCGTTTGCCCTGCGTGCCCAGCGCGTAGCGCACATAGTCGCTAACACCCGGCTCGAACGCGCTGACCTGCCGGCCCAGCCGTTGTTCCACCTGGCCCAACACTGTTTCAATAGGTCCAAGCACCTCGCTAAATTTGAATCCACCGCGTACGCGGTCGGCTTCCGTTGACATAAGGGAGTCAGTCTAAAAACCATTTCCCCGCCCCGCAAGCGCAAAAGCGGCGGTATGGCACGAAGGAATGGGAACTGGGGAAGAAACGCCCTGTTTCACAACCACGCCACACCCTTGTATTTCGTCAGCGCGTTGCGCTTGAGCTGTGGATAAACCGTCTTCCAAAACGCCTCCAGATCCTGGGTGGTTTCAAGCCTCTTGCCATCGGGCGCGGCGAGTTGGATCAGCACGGCCAGCTTGCCGTCGCAGACACGCGGATGCTCCTTCACGCCGAAGATTTCGTGGAGCTTGACGGTGATCACCGGCGGCGCGTCGTCGCTATAGACGAGCTTGCAGCGTTTGCCGTTGGAGAGCGTGACGGCTTCCGGGGCGAGGTCGTTGACGAAGTCCCGCTGCACCGCGTCCAACCGGTTGCGGAACACCGGCACCAACGGCCGTTCCTTCGCCTCCTTGTAGAGCAGCGTGCCGCTGAGCGCGCGGCTGAGGCATTCGAGTTTCCCGGCGTCGTCGAACGCCGGCAGTTCCAGTTCGGGGAACGTCCGCGCCACGAGCCGCACGCGGGCAAGCCATTGGTTCAGTTCGTGGTTCCACAACGGCAGCTCAATTACGCCATCGAGAAACTCCTTCGCCAGCGCCGCCGCCGCTTCCTTCGGGTGCGTGCAATTCTGGTGTGAGTGGTCGAGAATCAGGTCGCGGTAGCGCAGCAACCGCACGCAAGCGACTCGCCGCTGGGCGCGGTCGTAAAGATGCTCCGTCTTTTCAACGAGCTGCGCGGCCAGCAACTCGCGCAGCCACTCCAGCTTCACCTCGCTGGCGAGGCCGAGCAGCGTCAGTTCCTTGCGCTCGCGCGTGACGATCTGGCGGATCTCGGCAGCGACAAGCAGGTCGGATTTCTGCACGACGCTCTCGCGCATCAACGTGCCCGAACGGCCGCCGACCACGACGCAGTCGAGCGTGCCCTTGTCCACGCGGCGCGCGAGGTGGTCCGCGAAACCGGCGAGCACGCATTTCAGGAGGTCGTCGTCGGAAAACTTCGCGTCCTCGCCACGGATGCCGGCTTTTTCGCAGAGGTCGAGCAGTTGCTCGTAGGTGTCCTCGACGTTCGCGGCGGTGAGCGCGTGGATGCCGGCTCGGCGGCAGGCGTCGAGGCTGAAGCCGCGCTGTTTGGCCCAATTGAACGCGCGCACGAGAGTGAAGAAGTCGGAGTTGTCGTTGGTCTGGAACAACTCCAGCATCTCCTTCGTCGATTCCTCCTTCGAGCGCACCATCATGTCGCGGCCGCTGACGAGCGCGGCCCAAAGCGCGACGGTCTTCACGCAGCCGCGCCTGGCCGCCTCCACCAGCATGCGCGCATAACGCGGGTGGACGGGAAGTCGGATCATGCGGCGGCCGATGTCGATGATCGCGCCTGTGGCGGTGTCCAGCGCGCCGAGCCGCTCCAGCATGTCGAGCGCGGCCTGGGCGGCGGCCGGGTCCATTTTGTCCGGCAGGTCGAACGACGCGATGTCTTTCACGCCGAGTGACCGCAACAGCAGCACGACGCCGGCAAGATCGGTGCGATGAATCTCCGGCGTGTTGACCTTGGGCCGGTCCTTGTGGTTGACGAGCGTCCAGAGGCGGCGGCACTCGCCGGGCGCGGTGCGGCCTGCGCGGCCGGCGCGCTGGTCGGCGGAGGCGTGGCTGATCGGCTCGATGCGCAACGCGCTGATGCCAAGCGCCGTGTCATAACGGTTGATGCGCGCCAGTCCGCTGTCCACAACGAAGCGTACGCCGTCAATGGTGACCGATGTTTCGGCGACGTTCGTCGCGACGATGACCTTGCGGCAGGGCGACGACTGGAAGACGCGGTCCTGGTCTTCCGGCAGCAGTTCGCCGTAGAGCGGCAGCAACGTCAGCGGCTCGCGCGAACGGAGGCTGCGGATCGCGTTGAGGGTCTGCTGGATTTCCCACACGCCCGGCATGAACACGAGAATATCGCCCGGCTTGCCGCCGATGAGGATGCGCTCGACCTCATCGGCTGCGACCTCCTGCGGCGGTCGGCGGTCGGGCGCGTCCAGATGCCGAACCTCGACCGGAAACGAGCGGCCTTCGGAGCGGAGAACCGGGCAACCGCCGAGATACGCGGCCACCGGCTCCGCGTCGAGCGTGGCTGACATCACCATGAGCAGAAGGTCCGGGCGTCGCGACGCCTGCAATTGTTTTGCCAGGCCGAGTGCGACATCGCTGAAGAGGTTTCTTTCATGAAACTCGTCGAACAGAATCGCCCCGACCGAGGCGAGGTCCGGTTCGTCCTGCAGTCGCCGCAGCAGAACGCCTTCCGTCATGAACAGGATGCGGGTCTTCGCCGACGCACGGTCATCGAAGCGAATCAGGTAACCAACCTCGCCGCCGAGCGGCACACCTCGTTCCGCGGCGACACGCGCGGCAACGCTGCGGGTGGCGACGCGGCGCGGTTGGAGGACGATGATTTGTTTCTCCCCGACACGACCGTCTTCGAGCAGCATCTGGCAGACCTGTGTCGTCTTGCCGGAGCCGGTCGGCGCGATGAGGACGAGCCGGTCATGCTGGCGCCACGCGGCGCGGAGTTGGTCGCGCAGCGCCCAGATCGGCAACGCGCGCGCGGTTTGTACAAGCGGAGTCATTGGGGACCATCTTACGGCGAACCGCGTTTAGCGCAAGATCGCGACGAGCTGGAAAATCCGCTGCAAGGCAAACAGGAATGCTTCTTCGGCGGAAAACCGCAGCCACCGCATTCAGCCCCGCGGGCCGTGCACCCGCAACTTCAGCGCGGCGGTGAGGAAATTGTGGTTCATGCGGGAGATGAAACTGGTGGGAATGCCTTTGGGGCAAACCGCCTCGCACGAGCCGGTGACGCTGCACGCGCCGAAACCTTCCGAAGTCATTGCCTCGACCATGCCGAGCACGCGCGGGTCTTTCTCCGGCCCGCCCTGCGGCAGGAGATTGAGGTGGGCAACTTTCGCGGCGACGAAAAGATTGGCGGAGGCGTTCTTGCACGCCGCAACGCACGCGCCGCAGCCGATGCACGCAGCGGCATCCATCGCCAGATCGGAGTGATATTTTGAAACGGGGATGGAGTTGGCTTCGGGCGCCGACCCGGTCGTGACGGAAATAAAACCGCCCGCCTGAATGATCCGGTCCAGCGCGCTGCGGTCCACCACCAGGTCCTTGATGAGCGGGAACGCCATGGCGCGGAATGGCTCGACGGTGATGACATCGCCGTCTTTGAAACTGCGCATGTAGGTCTGGCAGGTGGTGACTTGGGATTCGGGGCCGTGGGCTTCGCCGTTGATGACGCAGGAGCACATGCCGCAAATGCCTTCGCGGCAGTCGCTGTCGAAATGGATCGGTTCCTCGCCCTGCCGGATGAGGCGTTCGTTGAGCACGTCGAGCATTTCGAGGAACGACATGTCGGGACTGGCGTCCTGGACCTCGTATTCCGCGAAGCGGCCTTCGCGGCGGGCGTTTTTCTGGCGCCAAACTCGAACCGTGAGTTTCATCACTTGTAGCTCCTCTGCGCCATGTGCGCCTCCTCGTAAACCAGCGGCTCCTTATGAAGCACCGCCGGCTTGCCGTCCCCGCCAAACTCCCAGGCGGCGACGTAGGCGTATTCGGCGTCGTTGCGGAGGCACTCGCCTTCCGGCGTCTGGAACTCCGTGCGAAAGTGGCAGCCGCAGGATTCGCGCCGCTCCAGCGCGTCCAGACACAGCAACTCGCCCATTTCGAGAAAATCGGCGACGCGACCGGCGCGTTCGAGCGCCATGTTGAGGTCGTCGTGCGAACCGGGGACGATGACGTTCCGCCAGAACTCCTCGCGGAGCGCGGCGATTTCCTGCTTCGCCTGTTGCAAACCGGCCTCGGTGCGCGCCATGCCGCAATGGTCCCACAGAATCCTGCCCAGGTGTTTGTGAAAATCCGCGGGCGTGCGTTTGCCAGGGATGGACAACAGCTTATTGAGACGCTCCGTGACCGCCTGCTCCGCCCGCTTCGCTTCCGACACGTCGGTGGAGGGGCGCTTCACCTGGTTTTGGGCGAGATAGTTTCCGATCGTGTAGGGCAGGATGAAGTAACCGTCGGAGAGACCCTGCATAAGCGCGCTGGCGCCAAGACGGTTGGCGCCGTGGTCGGAGAAATTCGCCTCGCCCACGACGAACAAGCCCGGCAGGTTGCTCATCAGGTTGTAGTCCACCCACAATCCGCCCATCGCGTAGTGGACGGCAGGGTAAATCCGCATCGGCGTCTTGTAGGCGTTCTCGTTGGTGATCTCATGATACATCTCGAAGAGATTGCCGTAACGCTCGCGCACGACGTCTTCGCCAAAGCGCTTGATGGCGTCCCGAAAATCCAGAAACACGCCGCGACCGCCCGGGCCGACGCCGCGGCCTTCGTCGCACACGCGCTTGGCGGCGCGGCTGGCGATGTCGCGTGGAACGAGGTTGCCGTAGGCGGGATACATGCGCTCCAGGTAATAGTCGCGCTCGTTGTCGGGAACCTGGTCAGCCGGGCGCTTGTCGCCGCCGTTCTTCGGCACCCAGACGCGGCCGTCGTTGCGCAGCGACTCGCTCATCAGCGTCAGTTTGCTCTGGTAATCGCCGGAGACCGGGATGCACGTCGGGTGAATCTGTGTGAAACATGGGTTGGCGAAAAGCGCGCCCTGGCGATGCGCTCGCCAAAGGGCCGTGACATTGGAGGCGCCGCCGGAGGTGGTCAGATGAAAGACGTTGGAGTAACCGCCCGTGGCGAGCACCACCGCGTCGGCCATGACGGAGGAAATTTTGCCGCCGATCAAATCGCGCACGACGATGCCCTTGGCATGGCCGTTGACCACGATCAACTCCAGCATCTCACTCCGTGGGAAAACCTTCACCGTGCCGGCGCTGACCTGCGCCATCAGCGCCTGATAAGCGCCCAGCAGCAGTTGCTGGCCGGTCTGGCCGCGCGCGTAAAACGTCCGCGACACCTGCGCGCCGCCGAAGGAACGCGTGGCCAGATAGCCGCTGTATTCGCGGGCGAATGGCACGCCCTGCGCCGTCGCCTGGTCAATGACGTTCACGCTGACTTCCGCCAGCCGGTAAACGTTGGCCTCGCGCGCGCGGAAATCGCCACCCTTGAGCGTGTCGTAAAACAGCCGATACACGTTGTCGCCGTCGTTGCGGTAGTTCTTGGCCGCGTTGATGCCGCCCTGCGCGGCGACGCTGTGGGCGCGGCGCGCGCTATCCTGGACGCAGAACGATTTCACGTTATAGCCCAGTTCGCCCAACGTGGCCGCCGCGGACGCGCCGGCCAGCCCGGTGCCAACAACGATAATGTCGTATTTGCGCTTATTGGCGGGATTGACGAGCCGGATCTCATGCTTGTGGGTGGTCCACTTTTGCGTCAGCGGCCCGGCAGGAATGTTGGCGTTGAGTTTCATGTTACTTCAACTGCAGCAGTCCCATCAGCACGGCCAACGGAACGGAGGCAAAACCCAGGAACAACAGGCACGCCACCACGAGCGAAGTCTTGTCAATGCGGCTGGCCCACGTTTCCATCCGCAGGCCGAGCGACTCCACCATCGCCCGCACGCCATGGCTGAGATGGAAACCCAGTGTGGCCACGCCCAGTGCGTAGAGGCACACCGTGCCAGCCGTGGAGAAAGCCGTGACGATCATCCGATACACATCCGGCCGGTCATGGGCGTCCCGAAAAGTCAGATACTCGGGATTGGTGACGCCCAGGGTGAAATGCAATAGATGGTAAACGATGAAGCAGAAGATAATCAGTCCGCTGATCCACATCGTCTGCGAAGCGAAGCTGGCACCCACCAATTTTTTCACCTCGTAGGAATGTCCGCGCTTCCGGCGATTGTCTATGGCCAGAAAACTGCCCGTGCTCACGTGCAACACCAGGCATGTGGCCAAAAACACGCGGAACGGCCAGAGGAATTCGCGGTGGGATTTCAGAAGGTCCGCGTAGTTGTTGATGTCGCCCCAACCCAGGAACATTTGCAGGTTGCCTGCCATGTGGGCGATGACAAAAAGAAGCAACACGCCACCCGTGGCGGCCATCACCGCTTTCTTGCCGATCGTAGTTGTGAACACCTTCCAGAGACTGTTCATGCCAACGCTTGTCTGGTTCATCGTCTTCAGAGGGCAGTCTGAAAACGGAATTGCTCCGGCACAACCAGTGCCAAGCCAGATTCCGCGCACCACTCGTGCCAAAGACCGGCGGTAAATTGCAACCCGCCGCGACCGCAATGGGTTGTGCTAACTCGCGAACGCCGGCGACCCGGTATCGCTGTCGTCCGACGCGCATTTTCACGCGCGGTTATGAGCGTTTCCACGCAAGCTGTCATATCATCTCACCGATTATTCGCCCGCCGCGGACGAGGCTTGCTCGCTGGCCGAGCGAGGATTGTGCGCATCCCTTGTTCGACCCAATGCCGATCTGCTGACACACCGTGCGCGCCAAATCTCCAGGCGTGACTGCGTTCTCCAACGGCAACTCGCCGCGCGCGTCTGACGCGCCGATGACTTGACCGCCGCGCACACCACCGCCGGCCGCGAACACCGAGAACACATCCGACCAGTGCTCGCGCCCGGCCTCTCCGTTAATCCTTGGTGACCGCCCAAACTCCGTCAGGAACAACACCATCGTCGTCTTGAGCAAACCGCGGTCGTCGAGGTCGCGAATCAACGCGCTGACCGCCTGGTCAAACACCGGCAACCGTCGCTTAAGGGAATCAAACGCGCAAAAATGATGATCCCAACCATCCTCGTCCACCGTGACGCACCGCACGCCCGCCTCAACAAGCCGGCGCGCGAGGAGGCACTTCCGCCCAAGGCTGGCGTCCCCGTAGGCGTCGCGAATTTTGTCCGGCTCCTTCTCCAAGTTCAATGCCGCGCAAAAACGGGCCGAGCGCATCGTGTCCCGCATTGGCTCAACGGCTCGATGGGCCGGATCGAAGGCGTTCCCGACTTGCGACAACCGTTCGACGACGTTCTCCCGCGGCAATGTTGATCCGTCCTGATCAAAGCTCTCGTGCGCCGGATCGCCGGCGATGGCCAGCGGTTGGTGCACGGTTTCGAGCCAACCGTGCCCGAGATGGCCGAGCGCGGCGGCAAAACTCGTGCCGGGGATGGCGACATAGGGCGGCACGCCGTCGCGCCAGCCAAGTTCATTCGAGATGACGGTGCCAAGGCTCGGATGACGGATTCCCGGCAGCGGCGCGCGACCGCTTAACATGTAGCTCATCCCGCATTCGTGCGCGCCTTCGCCGTGGCGCATCGAGCGGATGAACGCAATCTTGTCGGCGACGCGCGCCATGCGCGGCAGGTGTTCGCAAAGCTGGATGCCGGGAACATTCGTGCCGATGGCCTTGAACGGGCCGCGGATGTCGGCGGGCGCGTCCGGTTTCGGATCGAAGGTGTCCAGATGCGAGACGCCGCCTTGCATCCAGAGCACGATCACGGATTCGCATCGCGCGCCCGCGTCCGCCGCCTGCGCGAGCGGCCCGCGCCGGACAACTCCCCACCCCACCGCGCCAGCCGTCCCGACGCGGAGAAACTCCCGGCGGGACATGGCAACATGCGCGTCGTTATCCGCGCCGCGGCTGATATTCATCGCGGGTTTCAATCGTCTCCTCTCAGCTTTTCAGCGGTCGTTCGTTGAATCATGGGCCGGCGTTTAAGCGTGTAAGATACGGCCCGCCGCCAAGCAGTCAAGCCGAGCCTTGCGCCGCCGCGCATCTTTGTTGAGAAATGGCCGCCAAGGCGTCATAACTTGATGCGCTCGCGCGAAACGCGTCGAGCGGTATGCCCAAAAACGACATCAGTTGGAAACGACGCACGCCCGACGGCGAGAAGGTCGAGGTTTATGCCCACCACGTCGGAAGGGTCTGGAACTTCTACACGCGCGGACGGCGGTTTGAAAACTGGCGGCTGACGCCACAGCCTCCGTTGGAGGACTGGCTGGCGCTGTTGGACGGCATCGAGCGGCTGGTTGCCCGCGACCGGCTGCCCCCCGTAGAGGCGGACGGGGTGCGCACGACCATCCGTGAGCGGTTTCCCGATGCAAAGGTCTAGCCGGCACCACTGCCGCGCCGGCCCGACGGCAATAGATTTGCATTGCGACGATGGGGGGGACTGCTTATCCTCCGACCCCGATTTGGAGCGTTCTGCGATGCGAAATTTTTTTACTTTCAATCTGTCAGTGCTCGCTGCGTTGGCCGCCTCGCTGTCCGCAGCCGAGCCAGCCACCGTCCCGCCCTATTCCGCCCAAGCGACGCCACCCAACACCACCGGTACGAACAAACTGACGTTCATCGAGCAGACCATCGCGGCCCAAGCGACGACATCCGACACCCCGGATTCGAACCGGCCAAAGCGATTCTTGACAGTCCTCGACTGCGTGCAGGCCGCGCTCCAGCAAAACATCGATATCAGCATCCAGCGGCTCAACCCCGCGATCGGCGCGGCGCAGGTGCAGACGGCCGAAGGCATTTTTGACGTGAACTGGGTGACCGGTCTCAAGGAGAGCGAGTCGCAACAACCGGCGGGCTATTTTACGAGCGGCGGGACGGTGCTTACGTCGCCTTCGGCAAGCACACGCGCCTACAATTATCAGAACAACCTCACCGGGTTGACACCGCTCGGCACCAAATACACCGTGGGATTCAACGGCCAGCGCCTCCAAAGCAGCACGTTTGGCACCGGCTTGGGCCCGGACTGGACGATGTTCATGGGCGCGACTGTCACGCAACCGCTGCTGAAAAACTTCGGCTGGGACGTGAACACAACGCAGATCCGCATCGCCAAAAAAAACCAGGATATTTCCTACCAGCAATTCGTCCTGTTCGTCATGCAGACGGTGGCGACGGTGAAACAGTCCTATTACAACCTGGTCTATGACATTGACAACGTGAAGGTCCAGCAAGAGTCGGTGGACCTCGCCAGACGGTTTTTGGACGAGAGCCGCAAACGGATGGAGGTCGGCACGATGTCACGGCTGGATGTAGTGACCGCCGAGGCCGAGCTGTCGCAAAACGAAGGCACGTTGATCGACGCGCAGCGGCAATTGGAGGAGGACGAGAACACCTACAAGCAGCTCATCAGTCGCGACGTGTTATCCATTCGCGAGGTATGGCTGGTGCCGGTGGACCGGCCCAGCATCGTGGCCGTGCCCTTTGATGCCCTGGACAGCATCCGCCAAGGTCTCGAAAACCGGCCGGAGTATTTGCAGAACAAACTGCAGTTGGAGATCAACCACATCAACTTGAAGTATTACCAGAACCAGTTGCTGCCGCAGGTGGATCTCGCCGCAAGCTACGGTTACAATGCGAACAACCAGGGCTTCAATGAGGACTTCTCCCAGCTCCGCAATAACTTCGATTCCACCGGCACCGGCACCTTCCCCACATGGTCCGCCGGCCTGACGATCACCGTCCCGCTCGGCAATAACATCTCCCGCGGCAACTATCGGCAATGGAAACTCGCCGTCGAACAGGCGTTATTGTCGCTGAAGAAAATCGAACAGACGGTCATCGTCGGCGTGGAACAGGCCGTGATCGAAGCGCGCGACAAGGGCAAGCTCATCGTCTCCGCCCAAGCCACCACGCGGTTGAGACTGGAGTCCTACCTCGCCGAAGTGGAAAAACTCAAGGCCGGCACTTCCACCACCTACACCGTCCTGCAAATGCAACGCGACCTCAACACCGCGCGCGTGGCCGAACTGCAGGCGATCAACACCTACAATCAAGCCCTCGTCGCCCTCAGCCTTCAGGAAGGCACCATCCTCAAGCGCAACGGCGTCAGCGTCGAGCCGGATGCGAGAAAGTAACCGTCGCGCCGGGTCGAATGCCGCCGCCGGTTCTTGTGCCCCTGTTCCACTTCCGCTATACTGTTACGCTTTGGCAAGGGAATCAATGCGATGAAATGGACTTTTTATGGCGCGGCGCAGACGACCACCGGATCGCGGCACATGCTGGACGCGAACGGCACGCGGCTGATGGTGGAGTGCGGCATGTTTCAGGGGCCGCGCGCCGAATCCATCGAGCGTAACAGCGGGTTTCCGTTTGACCCGCGCGCCATTGAGGCCGTGGTGGTCAGCCACGCACACATTGACCACACCGGCGCGCTGCCGACGCTGGTCAAAAAAGGTTTTGCCGGCAACATTTACGCCACCAACGGCACGCGGGATTTGTCGGCGGTGATGCTCCAAGACAGCGCCCACGTGCAGCGCTATGACGCCGAGTTCGTTTCGCGCAAGCGCGCCAAGAAGGGATTGCCGCCGGTCGCGCCGATCTACAACGAAAAGGAAGCGGAGGCGACCCTCCGCCAGTTTGTCGGCGTCGGTTACGAACGCGCGGTGTGGATCACCGACGACGTCCAGGTCAGTTTTCGCGATGCGGGCCACATCCTCGGCTCGGCGGAAGTGTATCTGAACGTCCGCGAGGGCAACCGCAAGCTGCGCATCGGTTTCAGCGGCGACGTGGGCCGCGGGCACGATCCGTTGCTGCGCGACCCGGCGCCGATGGAGGAGGTGGACGTGCTGCTCATCGAGAGCACCTACGGCAACCGCGAACACGAGCCGGCGGACCACATCAACGACCGGCTTTGCAGCATTGTCAACCGCGCCATCGAGCGCAAGGGCAAAATCATCATTCCGGCGTTCGCCGTCGGCCGCACACAGCACATCGTCTACGCGCTGCACCGGCTGACGGAGGAGAAGTGCATCCCGCCGCTGCCGATCTTCGTGGATAGCCCGCTGGCGGTGAACGCAACGGAGATTTTCAAGCTGCACCCGGAGTGTTTCAATGCCGGCATCTACGAGCAACTGATGGCGCGCCACAATCCATTCGGCATGGAGCGGCTCACCTACATCAATGACGTGGCGCAGTCCATTGCGCTTAATGACCTGAAGGAGCCGTGCATCATCATCTCGGCGTCGGGCATGGCCGAGGCCGGGCGCATCTGCCACCATCTTCACAACAACATCGGCGACGAGCGCAACACGATCATCATGGTCGGCTTCTGCGCGCAACACACGCTCGGTGCCCGGCTCATCGCCGGCGAGAAGCGCGTGCGCATTTTCGGCGAGGAACACGACGTGAAGGCGCACGTCGAGGTGATCTCGGCGTTCAGCGCGCACGCGGGGCGGAGCGAACTGCTGGACTTTGCGCGGCGCGCGACGGGGCCGTTGCAACACATCTGCGTTGTGCACGGCGAGCCGGAACAGTCGAACGCGCTGGCGGCGGCGCTGCGGGAAATGTTCCCCAAGTCACAGGTTCACGTGCCGGTGCTGAATGACGTCGTGGAGTTTTAGATCAAGATGAATCACGAGATGTTCACCGCCTGGCAGCGGCGCGTCATCGCCAACGCGGTGGTCGCGCTGGCCATTGCATTCCTGGTGACGCTGACTGGAGCGGCGGTGCTGGCGGCGGCGGCGCTGTTTGCCAGGCTGCAGTGGGTGCTACTGCCCGTGGCCATCGGCATGTTGATCGCTTACCTGTTGATGCCGGCGGTGGATTGGCTCCATACGAAGCGCAAGTGGCCGCGCGCGGCGGCGGTGCTGACGGTGTTCGGCCTGGGCACTGTCGCCATTGCCACCGTTGCGACGCTGGCGCTGCCGGCCATTGTTCAAGAGCTGACCGATTTCGCCAGCAAGCTGCCGGCGCTTCTCCAACGCGCCACCGCGTCCGCCAGCGCGCTGGCGGACGGCGCGCGCGCGCAGGGGCCGGGCGCATGGAAAGGATTCCTGGATCAACTTGCCACAAGCGTCACCAGCTCACTGCCCGATCTGGCGCGACACCTAACGACCATGCTCCCGTCAATTCTCTCCAACGCGATCAGCCTGCTCAGCGCGGTCGTTGGGTTTCTCATCATTCCGGTTTACGTGTATCATTTCCTGAAGGATCCGGACTATTTTGCCAGCAACTGGAAAATGTATGTGCCGGTGACCAATACCGCCGTCCGCACCGACATCATTCATCTCGTCGGCGAGATCAACGAATCATTGCAAGCGTTCTTTCGCGGCCAATGCATCGTGGCGGCGTGCGTCGGCGCGCTGGCGGCGCTCGGTTTTTACATCATCGGGGTTGATTTCGCGCTGCTGATCGGCATCTGGGTCGGCTTGTTCGATCTTGTGCCGCTCTTCGGCGTCATCGCGGGCGCTTTTCCGGCCGCGCTCATCGCCTACGGGCAGCACAACGGCAGTTGGCAGTTATCGCTTGAAGCCATCGGCGTGTGCGCCGTCGTGCACATGCTGGAGAATTGGATTCTCGCGCCGCGGATCGTCGGAACAAAAACCGGCTTGCATCCTGTTTCTGTCGTGCTGTCCATCCTCATCTGGGGCCATCTGCTCGGTTTCATCGGCGTGCTGCTGGCCGTGCCACTGACCTCCACGCTGACGGTGCTCTTTCGCCACTATCTTTGGCGCCACCTGCCGGCGAAGCCATGAATCCGGACCTCTACCAACGACGACTTTCAGTCGCGGTAACGGCGTCGCTGGCGCTGCATCTGTTCTTCGTGTGGTTTTACGCCGCCACGCCGCTGGCCCGCGCGTTGGCCCATCTCCTCTCGCGGCCTGTCGCGGTAAGGCAATTGCCCAAGGACCAACTGAAACGCCTCGCCATGCGCCGACCGCCGCCGCAGTTGAGTTTCGTCGAGGTGGATTCGACACAGGCCACCGCGCAGCGGCCGGACAACGCGCGGTTTTACTCCGACCGCAGTTCGCTGGCCGCCAATCCAACGCCCCGGGATCGCAGCGCGGAGATTCCGAAAATCGAAGGGCGCAAGATGGCGCAACTCGAAACCTCAACGGTCCGCCTGCCAGGCCAGGCCCAGCCGCGCCCCGCCGCGCCGCCTGTTTCACCGTCGCAATCGAAGTTGCAACCGACGCGCACGGCCTCGCGCATCCAGACGCCGCAGTCCGTCGCGCCGCCGAAACCCGCCGATGGCATCACGTCGCCGGAGTTGTTCCGCCGCCAGCAACAGCAGTCTCAAGCCGCCGCGAACCCGGCCAAAACCACCGACGCCGCGAACACCGCGGCGCAATCAAAGCCGCAGTTCCAGTTCGCCGAGTCGTCGTTCGGCCTCCGACCCACTCCCAGCGACATGCAGCCGACGCAGCGGGAGATCCCAACTATTGCTTCGGAAACCGACGCGGGCGTTTCCCGTCGCGGGCCGACGGCGCTGAACGTCGTCGGCATGCCGCAAGGCGCTTACAGCAAGAAAATGTTCGCCGAGATCGGACGCCGCTGGACGTTGTTGCTGGAACAATACTACGCCGACGGCCAGCCGGGCCGCGTCAAACTCAACTTCACGCTTTACCCGACCGGACACGCGGATCATTTGAAGATTGCGCAAAACACGGCTTCGCCTATTCTTGGCAGTTACTGCCAGAAGGCGGTGGTGGATTGCGCCCCCTTCGACCCGTGGCCGGAAGAGTTGAAACTGCTCGGCGGGGATCACTTGGACATCACAATCGATTTTAACGTTTATTTATACGAAAGGTAAACCATGTGGGATAGGTTGACTGAGTTTTTCGTTGAAGGCGGCTTGGTCATGTGGCCGCTCATGATCGCGTCGGTCGTTGCCGTGGCGGTCATCATTGAACGCAGCCTCGCCCTTCGTCGCAACATGGTCATCGGGCCAAAGCTGGCCACCGCCATCGAAAAACTTCGCCCCGGCGATTCGTCCACCCGGCTCGCTGTGCTCGCTGAAACCGACAGCACGGCGCTTGGAACGATCGTCCGCGTCGCGCTCAACCACATCGAATGGCCCCGCAGCGAAAACGTCGAGGCGGTCCAAACCCGCGCCCGCAGCGAGGCGGTGAAACTCGAACATGGCTTGATCGCGCTGGAGATCGTGGTTGGCATCTCGCCGCTGCTCGGTTTGCTCGGCACCATCAACGGTTTGAAACACTTGTTCAAAGGCATCGGCCAGATTGTAGCCGAGGGTGAAACCAGCAACATGGGCATCGGCATCAGCTACGCGCTGAACACCACGTTTTTCGGCCTGCTGATCGCCATCGTGGCGTTGATCGGCTGGAGCTACTTCAATCGAAAGGTCGAGCGCATGGTGGTGGAAATGGAAAGCATGTTGAGCGACCTGTTGAGCAAACTTTATCGCAACACCGCCGATGACACGACCGTCCACCGGGCGAACGAACGCGCTCACAATGTCCAGTAGTCTGGATCCGGAGCCGGCGCATCCATGAAGTTTTACAGCAAACCCCGCCGCACGCCGACCATCATTATCGTCGCGCTCATCGACATCATGGTGGTGCTGCTGATTTTCTTCATGGTCACTACCACATTCATCCACCAGCCGGCCGTGCAAATTACGCTGCCCAAGTCCAAAACCGGCAAACAGGTCAAGCGCGAGCAAGGCCTCGTGCTCACCGTCTCGCCCGACGGAAAGATGTTCCTGAACACGCAGCCCGTTGCCGCCGACCAACTCGTGGAACGGCTGCGCGCCGCGAAATCTCAAAACCCCGGCGTCGTTGTGGAAATGCGCGCCGACCAGAAAACCACGCTCGAAGTCATCATCGCGGTTGTTGACGCCGCCAACCAGGCTGGCATCCAGATCATCAACACGTTCACCCGATCCGGCGCCGCCGCACCGTGAGCTGCTTCCCATGTCCACCAACGCTAGCACCACAGGCAAAGAAGGGCCGCCCGCAACTTTCAGCGGTCGCCGGCTGTTGCTGCACCCGTATTTGCACATTCTCGTCGCGGCATTTTGCGTGACAGCGGCGGAACTGTTGTTCAAGCGGGGCGCAGTCGCAACCGCCAACGATCCGGCGCCGCTGGGCATCATCGGCCTTTCCGTCCTCGGCTCGGTCTGGACGTGGATGGGCATCGGGCCTTACATCGCCAGCTTTCTCATCTGGCTCCACGTGCTGCGGCGCGTGCCATTGCACATCGCGTTCAGCATTATGAGCGTCACCCAGGTACTGGTGCCTCTGGCCGCGTGGTGGTTTCGCGCCGAACATATCAGTCTGTGTCGCTGGGCCGGCATCCTGGTCGTTCTGATCGGCATCTTCGTCGTGGCGGGGCCGGCAATGAAAGCGGAGGAAGAACTGTGACACTGGAAATCCTCCTTCTTTGTGTGGCCTCGCAGCTCTGTCTGGTGACGGGCCAGTTGCTGCTGAAACACGCGATGACTCAAACCAACCTGACGCCCATCCCGTGGCGGCGGGTGGTACCCCTGTTCTCGCTTGGCATCTCCATACTCACCGGCTGGTTTTTTCTCTGGGGCGGACTGCTCCAACGAAAAGATCTGAGTTATGTGTATCCGTTTGAGGGAATGGGTCCGGCCTTGATGTTGATCGGCGCGTGGCTTTTTCTGAAGGAAAAACTCACTTTGCAATGCTGCATTGGCATTGGACTGATCAGTCTGGGCATCGCGCTCGTTTCGGCCAGTTGACGCCGGCAAGGCTCACCCACGGCGGCGCGAATTTTCTCTGCGGCTGCCCGCGCGCCGCTCAGGATCGCATGTCCATCCGTTGAGATGTCATTTCCACTTGAACATCTCAACGCCCGTCCATCCGAGCACATGCACCAAGCTCCAGAACAAACTCACAACCAATCGCCCCCCCCCTCGCCTCGCTCCGCGGCTTGGCATCTTGCCTCTTCGCTTCCATAAACAACTCTTTTTGCCTCGGTTGCCAAACCTTAGGCCGGAACATCGCGCTGTCAAGCAGGCCAGACCCCAACGCAGCAAAGGATCGTGACTCAAGCTGGAGCACGACGCCATTTTGAACCAGCCATTCCCCTACTCCACCGCATACCGCTTCTCGGTGTCGTATTTCGCCTGAAGGCCGATGATCCGGTTGAACTCGTCGAACGTCAGCACGCGGTCGAGGTCTCTGCGCGTTGTCTCCTTCGTTTTCAGAATGCGATAGACTTCCGTCACGGCCTTCGCGGCGGCGTAGAGGCCGGCGAGCGGACAGACAATCATCTGGAAACCGAGCTTCTTCAGTTCCTTGCGCGTCAATTGCGGCGTGACGCCACGTTCGATCATGTTCGCCACCAGCGGCGGCGGCAGCTCGCGCCCGATCTGCCGCAGTTCCGCCAGCGACAGGGGCGCCTCCACAAAGAGCGCGTCCGCGCCGGCCTGTTTATACAGTTTGCACCGCGCGATGGCTTCGTCGAGACCGAGCGGCTGGCGCGCGTCGGTGCGGGCCACGATGAACAAGTCGCGCCCGCTTTCCTTCGCCGCGTCGCGCGCGGCGCGGATTTTGTTGGCGTGCTCTTCGGCGGCGACCACCTTCTTGCCTCTCATGTGGCCGCACCGTTTCGGCCAGAGTTGGTCTTCCAAAAACACGCCTGCCGCGCCGGCGTCGAGCAGTTCGCTCACGGTGCGCCGGACGTTGAGCGCGTTGCCATAGCCGGTGTCGGCGTCCACGATCACCGGCGCGGCCGAGTTTTTACAGACGCGCCGCGTCGCCTCGGTGATGTCGCCGAGCGAGAGCAGGCCGAAATCCGGCTCGCCCAGCGCCGTGGCGCTGACGGAGTAGCCGCTGATGAAAATGATCTCGAAGCCGGCCTGGTTGGCGATGCGCGCGCTCAACGCATCATAGACGCCCGGCATGAGAACGGTGTCGTGCTTCAACGCGCGTCGGATGATTTCCGCTTGAGTCATCTTTCCATTATCCCCGTTGTCACGCGGATTTCACGTATATTCTTTCCGTTTTGGCTTTGCGTCCGCGCTGCATCCCGCTAAAACACTCTACTGATGCGTCTGCGACCGACCTTTATTATTTTGCTCGTCACCGCGCTGATCGGTTCGGCCCAAGTGATCAACGCTCCGCCGGCGACGGTGATGTTCGCCAACTCCGGCTTGTTCGCCGTCAAGGTGAACCGCGAGCCGTGGCTTCGCGGTTTGGCCGGCGCGGCGACGCCCGGTTGGAAAAAGGAGTTCCTTCAAACCGACGCCAACGCAAACCGTGTCCTGCAGCGCGCCGACGGCGGCTTCGATTTCACCGGCGTTCTCGGCCCCGACGCGTCGCCAACCACCGCGCTGGCGTCTTACCGGCAAACCCTCGTCCCCCTCGGCAACATCCTCAGCCTGACGTGGCAGTTTCATATCACGCGCGCCGTCGAACTTGATCTGCTCTATGTGTCGTTTTCGTTGCCGGCCAGGCGTTTCGCCGGCAAGACGATCCGCATGGACCATCACGACGTCACGCTGCCCGAGCGACCCGCGCCCGCCTCGCAGCGGCCCGTCACCAGCCGGCCGCAGCGCATCGTCATTGACAGCGGCTCGCTTGGCCCGGTAGCCATCCGTTTCAACCGGCCACAGGTGGTGTGGATCGAGGACCTCCGCCGATCCGGCGGCGACGACTTTGAATTGCGCATTCTGCTGGCCACCGGCGAATTGAAAACCGACGACGAATTTTTCCTCGCGCTGCAAGTCGAACTCGCCGAGACGCCGGAGATCCTCGTGGGCGGACCGGGCCGTGAATACCAGAATGACACGAAATCGTGGTTGCCATTTGAGATCCCCCTGGCCGCGAAACGTCCGGCGGTTTCCAAACCGGAGCAGCGTCCTGCGACCGATGCCTCCGAGCTGCTGCAAGCGCCAGCGGGAAAATTCGGCGTGCTTCAGGCCAAAGCCGGCCACTTCGTCTGGTCCAACGGCGCGCGGCAAAAGTTTTGGGGCATCCGTCTCGCCAGCGGGGCGATTCCGGACAAAGCCCACGCCGCCGACGTCGCCGAACGCCTCGCCATGCTTGGCGTCAATCTCGTCCGCTGGCCCGCCAACGCGCTGCCACCCGATGACGCTGGCCGCGACCCGTTCGATTATTTCTTTGCAGAGCTGGGCCGCCGGGGCATCTATTCGCACTTCGATCTCACATCCGCCTCCACCGTCAACACCACCGACGCCGACCGGCGCGCCGAACTTGCCGAGCGCGCCGCTGACGCGTGGCTGGATCGCAAGAACCGTTACACGGGCAAGCGCTATGCCGACGATCCGTCGCTCGCCGTCGTGCAAATCACCGGCGATGACTCCGCCGCGACGTATCCGGCGCAGGCCACGCCGCTGCGCCGCGAACTTGAGGCCGGCTGCTGCCGCCGCGTCTGCGCGCATCTCCGCAGCATCGGCGTAAAATGCCCCGTCCTTGCCAGCGACCCCGCGTCCACGGCCGGCGACGCAATCGGCCTGAGCAGCTTCTGGGACACGCCGCGGCCGGACGGCATTTTCGCCGACCGGGCGCTGGTGTCGAGCGACGGCGGTTATTTGCGACAGTTCGCGAGCGCCGCCGTCGCCCATAAACCCCTGCTCATCACCGGCATCGGCTACGGAGAGCACAACGAATATCGCGCCGAAGCCCCGCTGTTGCTTGCCGCGCACGCCGCGCTTCAGGATTGGGACGGCGTTGTTTGGGCCGGCGACGCCGGCGATCCCGCGGTCATCGGCCAGTTTCCAACGGCCGCGCGCATTTTCCTCGGCGGTTTGGTGTCGCCGTCGCGGCTGAACACGCATTGGCTGCGGAGCGACTCCGAAAAAACGCCGGCTTCGCCGCCCGAGTGGCTGACGTTCATCAGCCGCTGGCGAACGGCGCTGCCGGGGTTCATCGCTCCGCCGCCCGACATCGTCATCGCGCCTGCCGACGACAAGGCGCCGTCGTCGCCGCCCGCCAAAACTCCCGTTAGTCCCGCGCAAAAACCCGGTAATAACCCGGGCGTCTTTCAGCGATTGTGGGCCGGCACGGCCGGCAAGTTCGACAAGTCGCCGACTGCCACCGCCTCCACTCGCCTCGCGCAAAAACCCGGCGACAACTCGGTCGTCCTTCAGCGACTCTGGGTCGGCGCCGCCCGCAAGCTCGGCGTGCCGCTCAGTTGGGAGGAAGGCGGCGGCCGGGAGTTCGCCAGCGACACTGGCCAGTTGGCTTGGGACCAGGACCACGGCCAGTTCACCGTGCTCGCACCCATGTGCTGCGCAGCGGTCGGTTTCATCGGAGGCAAAACCGTGACGCTGACCGACGCGACGGTTGACACCAGCGCCCCGCGCTTCGCCGCCATATCCCTCACAGCGCTCGACGGCCAGCCGGTGGCGAAGTCCCGCCGGCTGCTGCTGACCGCCACCGCCCGTTGCGAGAACACCGACCAGCGATGGCTCGAAATGATCGACGGCAATGTCCGTGTGTTGAGCGTCAAACCCGGCGTGCGGCTTGAGCCGGTCCGCTCGACGATCACGTTGCGCCGTCCGCAAACGTTCAAAGTCTTCCCGCTCGACGCCTCCGGCCAGCGTCTGAAAGAGCTGCCGGTGGGTCTCGCAAGCGAAGGTTTCGCCTTCACGATCAACGGCGAGAGCCTGTATTACGAAGTGGTGACGGAAGGCGGCTTGCGCCTCTGGCCGTTCGGAAAGTGATCGCGGCCCGCGCAGCCGGGGAGTGTCCGTCGAACTCCATTGTCGGATTTCATCCGGGCGGGCGTCATGCGATCGCAAAAAAATAATAGTCGAAATCACTTTGACTTGCTTTGACCCACTTTGACTGACTTTGACCGGGGGTTGACAAGAACCAACCAGACTGGTGCACAACTCCGGCTGCCTGTTTCGAAGCCTTGGGCCTCCAAACGTAGCCGACGACGTAAGGAGGCGGAGTGATTGAACGGCCCTTGTGCCGTGCATGGGACGTTTTGACCCCGCCATGCTCACTGCAATCCCATTTCCCATGGCTCCGCCTTCGCCTGCGGTCGGATTCAGTCGGATTGGGTCGGATCGAACGGGGCAGCCGAGCAGCTTCGCAAACTGGTTTCGACATTCTGGCCCGGCTGGAACTGCCAGTCTTGCAAGGCATTGCCTTCTTGGTCGGGCTTGTTTGGCTTCGTTTTGTTTCGCCTCAACATCGGTCTTTTTCACAACGCCTTGCGACCACGTAGCTTGTAATTCTCCATTTGGGTTCGTTTCGTAAAAACATGTGTCATCACCTGGACCGAAGCGAGTCGAAGTGTTCATATTCCTGCGGAAAAACGGTGTTTCCAGATTTTGGCCGCGTCCATCATTTGGCTTCGTTTCGCACATTTGCCGTCGCGCCGGCACCAACGATTTCGCGCAACAGGACTTGGGCACAGAATCATGATTTTGTAAGCCATGATATTGCGCTCTCCTCCGTCTTTCTCCTCATGGCTGCCTCCCTGTTTTCCAACTCGCTCCTGTCCTCTGTCTTTCGCCTTGGGGCCTCGCTTTTCATCGTCGGGCACAGTGTATAGAGATTTACCTATAACGTCAAGAGAAATTTGCTATGTTCTGGAGTTTGCATGGGTCCTGTGGCGGCCGTCTGCGCCCCGAAAGCTTTCGGGGATGACCGCCGATGAAGATGGGAAAAACGGCGCTCATAGAGCGCCGCTACAGGTCGCGTTCCACCGCTGTAGTTCTGTAGCGGCGGTCTCTGACCGCCGGTTATGAGCGAGGCTCAATTCATGATTCTTTTTGTTGCCTGAGCGCGGAGGCGCGTGAGATATTTGCGCGTCCCAAGCGTCGGAGTGATTATGGACACGCTCGTCCCAGTGATCCTGTTCATGCTCATCGTGGGTTGCATCGTTGACGCGGTGCGCTCTTTGCTTTGCAGGCCGCCCAAGCCGCCCACCCTCAACATCAACGTCTCCATCGAGGTGCAACCGAAACCGCAAGAGCCGCCCGCAGATCATCAATAACATTTCGGCGCTCATAGAGCGCCGCTACAGGTTTCGTTCCGCCGCTTTCATCCTGTAGCGGCGGTCTATGACCGCCGATGAAGATGAATAAACGGCGCTCATAGAGCGCCGCTACAGAAACAAAAAAACTGTTACAGCTATGGAACAACCGCCACGCCTGCGCCGCCTCGACCAACTCTATGTGCGCGCGCCCATTTATTTTGTGACCGCCTGCACCCACGAGCGCCAGCCTCTGCTCGCCAACGCGGCCACGCACGATGCCTTCCTGCAATTTACGCGCGGCGCCTATGAACACGGCGTGGCCCTCGGCCGTTATGTCCTGATGCCCGATCATCTCCACCTCTTCGCCAGTTTTGCGCCAGATGCGCTCGCGTTGTCCGATTGGATGAAGTCACTGAAGAACGCGCTGTCCAAACATTGGCGCGAGCAAGGCCATCGCGCGCCGCACTGGCAGAAGGGCTTCTTCGATCACGTCATCCGGTCAGAGGAATCCTATTCCGAAAAGTGGGCTTATGTGCTGGAGAATCCGATGCGCAAACAACTCGCGGTGCGAGCCGAGGATTGGCCGTATGCGGGCGAGGTGCACGTGTTGCGCCCGGAGAAGGAATAATCCGAAACCTGTTAGCCGAAACCTGTAGCGGCGGTCTATGACCGCCGATCATTGATGAGGAATATCTCGGCGGTCATAGACCGCCGCTACAGTTTCACGCCAGCTTCCTCGCGATCTCCTCGTCCAGAATCTCGCGGACGGTGAGCGGGATGATGATGCGGTGCTCCTCGCGGAAGAAACGGTCAATCTCGTGCAGCGCGTCGCTCGAATAATCGAAGGACACGAAGAAGCCTTTTTCGCACTTCGCACGCCGCATGGCCGTCTCGAAGGAGTCAATGTCCGGCCGGCCGGTCTTGTCCTTCTGCTTCACCTGCATCGCATAGAAGCGCTCTTCCAGCGCCAGTTCATCCGCCCCGGCTTCGCGGACGTTGTCCAGCGCCGAGACGGGGAAGATGCGGCCATCAATGCCCATGTCGCCGACCTGCGCCTTGTTCTTTCGTCCGCCGAGGGCGATGACTGCCCAGTTCTCGAACTCGAACGGCGGAATCGCCCGCAGCTTCTCCTCTGTCCACGGCAGGTCGCGCACGATGAAGCCGCGCCCGATTGCCCAAAGGTCTTCGTCCTCCTTCATGCCGCACACGTTCTTGTCCTTCAATCGCTTCGCCATGACCCGGCAGGCGGTGGGCGAGATGTCTATGCCGATCCATTGCCGTTTCAATTTCTGCGCCGCCACCAGCGCCGTGCCGCATCCGCAGAACGCATCGAGCACGATGTCGTTCTCGTTGCTGCTGGCTTTGATGATGCGTTCGAGCAGGGCGAGAGGTTTTTGTGTGGGATAACCGAGACGCTCTTTCGCCGTCTGGTTGAGGCGGTCAATGTCCATCCAAACGTCGCCGAGTTGAACGGTGCGCGCTTCTGCATCGAACGGTTCCTCTGCGCGTTTGCGGGGAAAACCGCCAGCCACACCTTGTTTCTTCGGCCAATGGATCAACCCGGCTGCATCCCATTCATCCATTTGAGAGTGCGCGTATCCCCAATGACGACCAAACTTGGAAGGGTCAAACTCACGCCACGGTTTTCCGCTCTCCCCGTCTTTCGTCAACCCTGCACCAGTCAGATCAGCAGTGTTGTATTTCTTTCCATCGGGACCAGTGATGAGAGTATGCGGAATCTTCGCTTCATCGCCAGCGATCATCAGTGGGGTGAAAACGTAATCACTACGTTCATCAGCATAGAAGAAGATCACGTCGTGCATTCGAGACCAGCGACGGTCGTCGCCACGTGCGTTGGTTCTCTGCCAAACGATTTCGCTTTGGAACGCGTTCTCCCCGAAAATCTGGTCGAGCATGACCTTGACGTAGTGGGAGGCGTGCCAGTCGCAGTGGTAGTAGAAGGAGCCGGTTTTCTTGAGGACGCGGGCCATCTCGACGCAGCGGGGGCGCATGTATTCGATGTAGGCCTTGGTGGATTCGTGGCGGTCTTCGAAGGCGCGCTTCTCCTTGGTCTCGCCCCAGAAGACCTCGTAGTTGCGGTTGGAGTTGAAGGGCGGGTCAATGTAGATGAGGTCCACGCAGGCGTCGGGGAGCTTGCGGAGTTGTTCGAGGTTGTCGCCGCAATAGATGACGCGGGTGTCGAGCAAGGCGGACGGTTTGCCGACGGTAGCTGTAGCGGCGGTCTGCGACCGCCGGTCGTTTTTCGTTTCGGATTTTCGGCGGTCGCAGACCGCCGCTACAGGTTTTTCGGAATCCCGGCGGTCAGAGACCGCCGCTACAGATTCGGCGGGCGTGGGTTTCTCGGCGGAGGGTTTCTTGGCCATGCCGCGCAGTGTAGCAAATTCGGCGGCAGGGTCAATTGCGCCGAAACCGGGGTGCGGTATCCGTTCGTTGTAGCGGCGGTCTATGACCGCCGAAATCTGCTCGGAATGAACAGACGGCGGTCATAGACCGCCGCTACAGTTTTTCGGAATCTCAGCGGTCATAGACCGCCGCTACAATTTTCAAAATGACACACGACCGAAACGGGAGAGTTATTGATGATGAATGATTTCGGCGGTCATAGACCGCCGCTACAGGCTGCAAGCCGGCGCGGAGGCGTCCACGACCGGTCGCGCTACTTCCTCAACTGCGGCACGGCGACGCGAAACTTGGCGCCAAGAGCAACCGCTTGATCCTGGAAGGCCTTGTCGCCGGTGTCTATCCAGCCGGCGAGGAGGTGATTGATTTTCTGCGTTGCCCAATCCATCGCGATGTTCGACGTGCCGTTGTCCTCGGGGGGCAGGTCGCGCACCACGGTCATCTCCATCGGCTGGCCCTCGGCGTTCACGCCGCGAAGCTGCAACGCGAGCCGCTTCACCTGCCCGCGCGGGTAACGGCCGTAAAGCATCAGCGGCGCGTCGCGGAAAAAGTGCGGCGGCACGCGCGGAAACACGTCGTCGCCGTTGACACCGGCGAAGCGGAACTGGCAGTCCAACAGCAACGGGTTGGCGTGCGCGAGCTGGACGCGCGCAAACGTTTCCGCAATCCGGTCCGGTTGCGCGACGTAGTCGAGCCGGCCCTGGTTGCGATAGGCCAGGAAGCCGAGGAGAAAGAGGTCCACGTCCCTGCCGCCGGCGAAGGTGAAGACGGAACTGCGGCCGCCGTTGATCTGCGCGAAGCGGTGGAGGATTTGCAACGCGTCGAGCACGCCCACGGTCGGCAGGCCGTCGCTGAGCACCACGCCCATCATCAGCCGGCCGCGTTCGCGGTTCAATTGCGCCAGCGGCAGCGTGGAGGCGAAAAAGTCGGTGGTGCCCATCGCATGGAACTTGGCGATATACTGCTGCACCTGTTCGGACGCCGCCATGCTCGCGGGCAGCAGAATCGGGCTGATGAAATCTATGTCGTAACGGAACTGGATGATGTCGAACCGGTCTTCAGGGTTGAGTTGCATCAGCGCGGTGCGCAATCCCGCCTTGAACTGCTCCACGCGCTGCCGGCCGATGCTGCCGGAAACGTCCACCACGTAGAAGACGTCTTTCGGGATCCGCCGCAGCGGGCTGTCGGCGCGCGACGCGATGCGGACCGAAAAAAAGCCCTCGGCGGCGTTCGCCGGATCGTGCCAGGTGTATACATCCACGTTGACGTAAGGCTCCAGTTCCGCGGCTTTGGCCTGCGACGTCACCCTCGGCGGCGGCGGGCGCACGGCTTCCTTCATCAGTTGCTCCACGGACTTCGCGCCCGGCCCAAAAATCTGCGTCAACGGCTGTGTGATCGGTCCGGTGTAGGTGCCGGTGCCGCCAATGCCGGCGCGCATGGCGGCGAGCATCTGCTCGGTCAACACCGTCGGCGCGGCCAGTTCCGAGTTGGACGCGATGGTGCGCGGCGCTTCAATGACGGGGCGGTTCGGTTTTTCCACCGGCATCGCGAGGAGATCGCGGCTGACGCGCGCCGGCTCCGACGGCCGGGGCGGCCGCGCCAGCGGCTGCGCGCCGATCTGCAACTGCTCCGGGATCGCCGGCGCCGGCATGGGTCCCGGCAGCGCACCGGTAACGCCCGCCTGCGTTACATTGGCCGGAGCGGCAAATTTCTCGGCGGCGGGCGGGCCGACTTTGCGGGCCTCTTCGAGGGCGGCCGCCTTTTCTTCCTGCGTCGGCTCTGGCGGCGGCGGCAATGCCAGCAGCGGCATTTCAACCTTTGATACCTTGAATCGAAACGGCTTTTGCTCCACGGGCACCGTGGCGCCCGTGTCGTAGTGGATCAAAAACACAAACAGCAGGATGTGAAAGATCACCGAGACGGCCACCGCGGCGCCTTCATACTCCAGCCGTTCGCGTCGAAGATTGTTCATGGGGTCTTCGGCGCGGCCGCGCCGCCCGGCGCCGCCGTCGCGCCTTCCGGCTTCTTTTCTCCCGAGAACATGCGGTAGGTCGGAAACCGCTGGTCCAGTTCGCGCCGCGCCTGGGTCGCGTCGCCGGTCCGGCCGCACGCGTCGAACGCCTTGGCCGCGCGATCGAGCGCTTCGGGCGTGACCTTGCGGTCGTCGTAGAGCGCCGCGACGCGCATGTAGTAACGCGCCGCTTCGCGAAACTCCTTCATGCCGACGTAGAGGTCGCCCAGCAACATCTGGACGCGCGCGTTATCCGGCCCTTCGGGATGCCACTCCAGCAGTTTCTCCAGCGTATCTCTGGCGTCTTTGAATTCGCCGAGACGCACGAGCGCATCCGCCAGGCCGACGGCCGCGGCAAAGCCGCGCTCGCTGCGGCCCTCGTATTCGATGACGTCGCGGTAGTTGGCGGCCGCCTGCTCCCACCGGCCCAGCCGGACGTTGGCGTGCGCGGCGTCATCGCTGCACCGTGTCCGAAGGGCTGCGTCGCTGCTCCAGGCCAACGCCATTTTCAGATAATTCAAGCTGGCTTCGGGCTTGCCCGCCTCCAGCAACTTCCTGCCGAGCCACCCGCAGATTTCCGCCGGGAGAAGCTTGGCCAGCCCGGCGTCCACGAGCGCCTGTGCGTATGCGAGAGTCTTGTCCGAATTGTCGAGTTGGTAATAGGCGACAACCAGTTGTGCGCGCGCGGTGCGGACGCGTTTCTCTGCCAGCCGCGCCGCGAGCGCCGCCTCAAGCTGCTCGGCAGCCTTGGCCCACTCCTTCTTTTGCAGCATGTTGCCGCCAATCCAGTAGTGCGCCTCGGCGGCGTTGGGACTCTTGGGGTAGAGCGATTGCAGCTTGTCGAACGCCGCCAGCATTTCATTGGTGCGGTCGAGCTGGCCCGAGTAAACGGCGAGTTGATACCACGCGGCTTCGTTGCGCGGGTCCTTGGGAAACTCGTTGGCCACGCGTTCGAGGTCTTTCGCGGCTTCGTCAATTTTTTTGGCCTGCTGCCAGCAGGTGGCCGAATGCCACCGCGCGTCGGCCGCCCACGCCGTCTTCGGGAATCGCTCCAACAACAGCCGATACGCCGCGCCAGCCCGCGCCCATTCTTTTTGCGCCTCCAGCGCCTCCGCCGTCAACAGCAGCACGCTCTCGGCAAACGGATTCTTCGGCTCTGCCTGCATCAGCGCCTCGCCCCGCTGCACCACGCGCGCATAGTCGCGCGCCATGAACGCGCACCGCACCGCCTCCGCCCGCGCCGCGGACGTGTCCGCTTTTTCAAACCAGTCGGCCGCCTCGCGAAACGCGCTGTCGTCCCGAAGCGCCACCGCCACCATCATCGCCAGCTCCGGCCGCGTCTCTTTCGGCGCAACGTCGTGCCATTCGCGCGCGACCGTGGCAGCCTCGCGCCGCTTGCCGGTCTCGAACAACGCGCGCGCCAGCCCGATCGCGGCGTCCGGCACGCTGCGGCTGCGGGGAAACTCCTTGATGAACTGCCGGAACGCCGTCGCCGCGCTCGGATAAATTTTCTGCGCGAACCGCAACGCCCCGACCTGGTAGAGAGCCTCCTCGCGCACGTCCGGCGCGCTTTGCAACTCCAGCAGGCTCTCGTAGTGCGCCAGCGCCTTCACCTGATCGCCCTCCTTCAGATACATTCCAGCAAGCGCCGACTCCGCGAACGGCCGGAACTCGGCTCCCGTCTTCGATTTCAGCACGCGCCGGAGGTTGTCCATCGCCGCATCCGTCTGGCCGATTTCGAGCTGCGCCTTGGCCAGGTAAAACGTCGCCGCCGTGCGCACGGCCTCGTCGGAAGTTTGGTGCGCGGCCGCCATGAATAGCGGGACGGCCTGCGGGTATTGCTTCGCCTGGTAGGCGATCTCGCCGAGCCGGAAGTGCGCGCGCCCCGAATATTCGCTGCCGGGCCACTGCCGCGTGATCGTGCGAAACGTCTCTTTCGCCTGGTCGAAAAACTTCAGCTCTCGCTGGCACTCGCCCATCCGGTAGAACGCCTCGTCCGACAGCGGGTGGTTTGGGTATTTATCTTTGAAGCGGATGTATTCCACCAGGGCCATGTCGAAAAACTGGCGTTTGAAAAGTCCGTTGGCAAAATCGAGTTGCGCGACGGCCGGGTCCAGCGGCACGGGGTTGGCCAGCGAGCCGACGGGCGAGTTGGTCGCGATCGGAGCGGTGGCCATCGTCGGCGGCACGGACGGGCCGGGCGACGCCACGGCAGGCGGCGGCGCGGGCGTGATAAAATTCGGCGGGTGTTGCGGCGCTTGCGCCAGCGCCACCGTGGCGGCGAGCGACGCCAGCCATAGGTGATGCACAGCACATTTCCCCCGCGCTTTCAGAATCCGAATCATGATGATTTACTTTGTCGGCGCAACGACCGGCGCCGGTTTCGCTTCGGGCGGTTTGGTGGCGAAGGCCACGTTCCAGATGTCCGCCTGCCGGCAAACATCCAGCACGCGCACGATGGATTTGTATTGCGTCGCCTCATCGCCGCGGATGATCACCGGCTGGTCGGGAAATTGTTTCGCGATCCGCGCCAGCACGGACCGAAGCTCGTCGTCCGTCAACGTCTTGCGGTTCAAAACCACTTCACCGCTCTGGCTGATGTTGATGATGATTTCGCCGGGTGTGCGCGGCGTCTTCGTCACCTCTTTCGCCGTCGGCACGGTGATGTTCAGTTCCGTCTCCCAATGCGCGTAAGTCCACGTCGAGACGAAGAAAATCAGCAGCAGCAGGATGACGTCCACGATGGGGATGATCTGGAACCCCATCGGCTCGGTTCGGATGCGACGGCGGAAGTTCATGATTGGACGCCCGGCGTTTGCTTGAGCGCCGCGTCAGCAGCCGTGAGACGGTTCACCAAATCCGTGCTCGCCGACTCCATCTCCAGCGTCAGCTTGTTCACGTGGCCGCGGAAGTAGGCGTAGAAAATCGCGGCGGGAATCGCCACGCACAACCCCATCGCCGTCGAGGTCAGCGCCTGCGCCACGCCCGCCGCCAGCAGAATCGGCTTCGCCGCGCTGATGTCGAGCGCCAGGCCGGAGAAACTGCGGATCATGCCGATCACCGTGCCGAGCAGGCCGATCATCGGCGCCACCACCACGATGTCCATCAGGTAGTGAATCTGGTCCCACAACGCCGCCGCCTGCCGCTCGCCTTCCGCCTCGGCGGCCTCGCGCATCGCCAGCGCATCCGCCGTGCCGCGTGTGGCGCGCGCGTCCATCGCCGCGCGCAACACCATGGCCACCGGCCGGCCCGACGTGTTGCAGAGCGTCTCGATCCGGTCCAGCCGCTTGTCGCGCAACAATCGCCTGCAGCCTTCGACGAAATCCGGGTCAACGATCTTGTCCCGGCGCAACGTCAAAAAGTAATACACGACCATGGCGAAGCCGCCGATCGACAACAACACCAGCGGCGCCAGCACCCAGCCACCGGCCTTGACGATTTCCCACAGGCTCATGCCCTCGGGCGTGAAAGGCTTCACCGGCACCGCCTCCTGCGCCCACGCGGCCATCGGAAGTGCGAGTGCCGTTAACGCAACTGCCACCTTGTTCATTTTCATAACGCTTATGAGTTTAGTCGCCGATTCCAACCGGCGCAAGGTGAGATTCCGTTGGGGAGTCGGGCGGGTGCTGGTCGGCATGCGTTCCGTAGCGCTGGTTTCCAACCTGCGCACCGCCGGCTTCCAGCCGGCCCATTGCCCGCGTTCGAAGTCGCGCCCGGCGCGCGCTCGGCCTGCGGATTGGAAATCCGCGATACGGCTGACACCAGCCACGTCAGTGACGGAGGCACTTCATAGCATCCCGGCATCCCGGATCAGATCGTCAACATGCCACCGTTCACATCGATTGTCGCACCGGTGATGTAACGCGCTTCGTCCGATAGCAGGAACAACACAACGCGAGACATGTCCTGTTCGGTTGCGAACCGTCCGAGAGGGATGCCGCCTAGCTGCCGAGCCCGGTCGGCTGGCGTCAGCAGGCCGGTAACTCGCTCACCCTCGGTCGTGCCGGGCGCAATGGCATTGACACGGATGCCGGCGGCCCCGAACTCCTTGGCCAGATGCCGGGTGAGCCCAAGAACGCCGGCCTTCGCCGCGGTGTAGTGCGAGCCGAGGGCCGGGCTCGTTTGTCGGCCGGCCACTGAGCTGAAATTGACGATGGCTCCAGACTTCTTGCGTATCATCTGCGGAATGGCAGCTTGGCAGCACAGGAACGTTCCTTTGAGATTCGAATCGAGGACCATGTCGTACTCGTCTTCCGTGATCTCGAGTGTTGGAACCAGGGGCTTGTAACCGCCGGCACAGTTGACCAAGAAGTCGATTCCGCCGGTCTCGCCATCAATCTGCCGGAATAGCGCCTTTACGGCGGACGCGTTGGTCACGTCGAGTTCGGCTGGTATAACCGATGGGCCGAGCAGCTTCGCTGTTGTTCTCGCCCGCTCAAGATCCAGATCGGGGATGTAGACCTTGACGCCCTCGGCGATCAGATCCGTCGTGATCACCTTGCCAATACCCCGTCCAGCGCCCGTTACAACAGCAATCTTGTTTGCGAATTGATACATTATGATCTCCGTCCGTTAACAGTAGTTGAGCTTTGCCGGGCTACTGACAGAATTTATTGCTTTTCGGCCCGTGTGCGGCTACGCCCAGCGAACATCAAAAGTAAAAATGGTGCCAGGGGAGGGAATTGAACCCCCGACCAAGGGCTTATGAGTCCCCTGCTCTACCCCTGAGCTACCCTGGCACCGTGAGCGCGACAGAGTAGGAAGCTCTTGCCTCGCTGTCAAATTTGAAAATTCAATTATGCAAAGCCACGCTGTCTGTGCCAACCTGTTCGCATGAACGTCGGCGATTTGATCGAAGTCACCATCCATGATGTCGCGGCCAGCGGCGGTGTCGCGCGGCATGAGGGCGAAGTCGTCTTCGTCCCCTACTCCATTGCCGGCGAACGCATCCGCGCCCGCGTCACCTCGCTGCGCAAGAATTTCGTTCTCGCCGAGACGGTCGAGATTCTCGAGGCGTCGCCGCATCGCGTCCAGTCGCCGTGTCCCTACTACGGGCCGCGGCCGACCGCGCTCGGCGCGACCATGCCGTGCGGCGGCTGCCAATACCAGCACATCGCCTACGCCGAACAACTCGTCATCAAAAAACACCAGATCATCGCCGCGCTCCAGCGCATTGGCGGCATCGCCGAGCCGCCCGTGAGCGATCCGATTCCGTCACCTCAGCCGTATGGCTACCGCAACAAGACTACCATGCAGGTGGACCCGCGCCGGCAATTCATCGGCTTCCACGCCGTGGACCATCGCACGCCGCTGGACATCGAACGCTGCGCCATCCTTGCCGAGCCGATCAACCAGGCCCTCGCCACGTACCGCGCCGCGCCGCCGCCCGCCGAACGGCCCTACACCCTGCTGCTGCGGATGAACTCCCGCGGCGTGGTCGGCAGCGGCAGCCAGATGCTTGAAGAAACCGTCGCGGGCGTCGCGC
>Ga0114951_10000638_pt1 | contig 47046 bp, 48 predicted proteins | sample AM7aDNAmetaG_FD_88677 | JGI IMG/M metagenome (GOLD analysis project Ga0114951, IMG submission 88677) | Freshwater microbial communities from Finland to study Microbial Dark Matter (Phase II) - AM7a DNA metaG | ecosystem: Environmental > Aquatic > Freshwater > Lake | place: Finland: Lake Alinen...
CGTTCACGCAGACGCTCTACGTCCTTTTGCTCGTCTTGCCCTCCATTCTGAGTTATACCGCGCCGATGAGCCTTCTGACCGGCGTGCTGATCGTGTTCGGGAGTATGTCCCAGAACAACGAATTCCGCGCCATGAAGGCTTCCGGGGTACATCCGTTGAAATACATGATGCCGCCGCTTTTTCTGGGATTCGCGCTGAGTATGTTCATGTTTGTTTTTAATGACCAGGTGGGGCCGCCGGCCCGCTATGAGCTTCGCCGCGCGACGAAACGGATGATCATGCAGCATCCTATGGCCTTGATCGAGCCGGGCCGTTTCGTCAAGATCAGCCCCAGTATTCTTTTTCTTGCGAAGCGGGTTGAGGGGGATTCCATGAAGGATATTGTGGCGCATGAGGGCGTGGATTCCGATAATCCTGTCAGGACGATTGTCGCGGAAAGCGGGAAAATGGTCATGGATTCCAATACCGGGCAATTGGAGGTTCAGCTCTCGAACGGAAGTGTTTCAGAATCCCATGGCGACGGGATCCAGTCTGTTCAGTTCAGGACCTACAAGTTCCCCACGCTCGATGAAGATGACATCCGCAAGCTGGGAAAAAAGAAAAAGGACATGACGCTGGCGGAAGTCCTTGTGGAGATCTCGGAGTTTCTTGCGGACATTTCGGGGAATGCCGATAAAAAAGGCGTGCGGGAACTCTGGACCGTATTTCACCAGCGGATCGCATTCGCGTTCGGCTCTCTGGTGTTCGCTTTTATGGGGATCCCGATCGCCTCGATCGTGAAACGAGGGGAAGTGGTGATCAGCTTCGGGATCTCCATGGGCGCGACGTGTCTCTATTACGTCCTTTTCGCGGTCGCCCAGACGATCGCGCTGCGCGGCGGTCTGCCCCCGATGATCTGCCTTTGGCTTCCGAACATTCTCCTGATCGGGGTCGGCTCTTTTCTCCTCCGCAAAGCCATCCTGTCCTAAAAAAATACGAATTACGAAGCTCGAATTTCGAAACAAAACCTAATTTTAGAAATTCAAAATACCCCGTTTGGCTCATTCCGCTATCCGAATTTTGGATTTGTCTCAGATTTCGATATTCGGATTCCGGTTTGAATTCTTGCTCGGTAAATATCAAAAGGCTTATATGCGGTTGTTCAGCAACTGATCTTCAGATAATTCTTGATCCTGGCTTTCCAGCCGCGAAGACGTTTGGAGCAATCCTTGTCGGGCGGCGCGTTCCGCGTTCTGTTCTCCAGGACTTTTTTCGCGGCCCGGACGAATTCTTCTAGAGCCGCCTCTTTTTTTTCAGGCAGGCGCATTTCTTGCAGGACTTGCAGGAGTCCCCACCCCTGGCCCTTGGTACGCTCACTCTCCAGGATCCCCTCGCCTTTAAAATTCACATAATCGATCAGGGCGAACATCCCCTTGGGATCGTCCGCGATCTCTTTGAATTTTAATTCGATCGCGGGCCGTTCCGTCTCGGGGATCGTCGCGAGCATCCGGGGAAGGATCCCCTCGACCCGGAGGATGATAAATTGCGCCTGAAACCCCTGGGTCTTTTCAAGAAAATCCCTGAGGGTCGTCATGCGCTCGCTTGGCAGATCCGCGAGGAACGCCTCACGGGTCGGCCACGGCGCCACACGCTCGGGAAGCGCAGTGATCCAGGGAGGGATCGGTTCTTTTTGGACTTCCAGGAATGAGAGAAGTTCGGGAAAGAGTTCTTTGTAGGGCCCTTTAGTGCCGGCGGGATACCAGATGAAATGTCCGATCCCGAAAGACGGGAAAGCTTCGTCAGGATTCCAGGTGGTGAGCCATTCTTTTTTTCCGGAGCATTCATTGAAGAAAATCATTTTTTGGAGGCAGCCCAGTTCATCGGCGGTCATGGGCGTGTCCAGTGGCGATGTGGCCAGGACGGGCGAAGCAAGGATCCATAAAAGCAGGAACCCAAGCGCGAATATTCTCAAGATGTCCTCTGGGGCGGAGGTGAAGTAATAAGCAACGGAAATCTTGGGGATTTTATCTTTGTGGCTTTTGGAAAGCAATAGAACTTAAAAGAAAATATCAGATCTTCAGAAGGTGACAGAGATCGGCGGGGGATTTGGCGATGAAGTCCGGGTGAACAGCTTCGAGTTCTTTCATGGCTTGAAAGGGATTGGACGCCAGCATCGGGAACGCAACGGATCGTATGGAGAGAGTCTCCTTGGCCCGGTTCGCGGCGAGGACATCGTCCGGAAGATCCCCGACGTAAAGGAATTTCTTTTTGGCGCCGAGGGTTTGCGCGGTTTTGATGATCGAGAAAGGATGGGGTTTCCTCAGGGATTCTTTCCGTTCGCGTTCTTCTTTTTTCACGTCATCCATGGTGGTCATGGCATCAAAGAGGTCCGCGATCCCGAAATGTTTGAGCGCGTGCGAGGCCTCATAAAGAGAACGGCCGGTCGCGATACCGAGCTTCATCCCGCGGCTTTTCATTTTTTCGAGAAGCGGCCGTTTGAAGAGGAGCTTCTCACGGTGAATGAGCCCCCGTTTTTTCCAATAGCGCATGCGGTTCATCGTGACGCGTGGGAAAATATCCTTGCCCAGATAGATCTCCTGGAAGATGCGGGCCACTTTTTCGATGGTCACCGTCGTGGGCCGTCCGAAAAGGGCGGTGATGCCCGCGACTTTTAGCGGTCTTTGTTTGATGCTCTTGGCGAACTTGTCGATATTCACTAATTTTTTAAGGCCGTCCAGGGTCCTGTTCTTGACCGGAAGCGACAAGAGATAGACCAGAAGGCCGTAACAGCAGTCCCAATCATCATTGAGACCGCCCAAGAGCTTGAACTGGTCGACATCCTCGGAAGTCAGCAGGCTAGGAAACTTGCCTCCTGCCGAGCGGCTGAAAAAGGGAATCGGACCGTGTGTGAGGTAGAGTTCTACCGTGTCCCGGATGGCCTCAAGATAGGAGAGGCGGGTATCCACAAGAACATTATCAATATCAAAAATGACAGCGTCGGCCTGTATCTTTTCGACCGGGGGCCGCGGGGGAACGGGAGATTTTAACGGGGCTTTCTTAGAGATTTTTCGTTTCATAAGGCTAGTTTACGCCCTCCCACGGGCCATGTAAAGAATGTTATTCGGACTAAACTGCGAGGAATTTCTTGAAAAGAAGGATCTTTTTCGAAGAGAGGTCGAAATCAATATCTCGGGGAAGTGAGCATCGGAATCGGGACTGTCGAAGCCCCCGACGCAGACGATCCCAGGCCTCAAAGGACAATCCGCTTTGACGGTCCAGTTTCTTAAGGGCCCTCTCGACAAGGCGAAATTGAAGGGCCGGGTGGCATTTCAGAAAAGGCGTGCGGCGTAGCTCCAGTTCTCCGGTGCGGATCTTCTTGAACGTTTTTTTCCAAGCCTTTTCTTCCAGTTCTTCGATGAGTTCGCTTTCTTCCGTGACGATCGCCGGAATGCGCGCAAGAGCTTCCGCCACGCGGGGATTGAAATCGCGCTGGAGGGAGGGGATCAATTGGAGCCGGATACGGTTCCGAAGGTACTGCGTGGAATCGTTACTGCGATCTTTCCGGAAAGTGACTTTGGCCGCACGGAGAAATAAGAGAAGATCTTTTTTCGTAAAGGCGAGAAGTGGGCGAATGAAGGAAACGCCCCGGAGGGAATGCGTCTCGCGAATCCCCTGAAGACCCCGCAACCCTGTTCCCTGGAGGAGACGCATCAGCACGGTCTCGGCTTGATCTCCGAGCGTGTGCGCCAGGACGACCTTTTTGATCCCGAGATGTTTTGCCGTTTTCAGGAAAAAGTCATAGCGCATTTTCCGCGCGGCTTCTTCGATCGAAGTTTTTGTTGCCCGAGCTTCGCACTTCACATCCCCGGAGCCACCGTAATAATCCAGGCCGAGTTTGTGTGCAAGACCGCGGACAAACTTGGCGTCGGTCCTGGAAGCGGGGCGCAACCGGTGATCATAATGAAGGATACCGATGCGCCACCGGTTTCCCAGGGCTAGACGCGCCATCAAATGGACAAGCGCGACCGAATCCGGTCCTCCGGAACACGCGACGAGGATCCTATCGCCGGGTTTGAAGAAAGACCTGTCCCGGAGCTGTGCTTCAAAACGATGCGGAAAATCTTGCGAGGTTTGGATCATGTGCTCCCTTGAGGAATAAATTGGTGCCGGGGGCCAGGATTGAACTGGCGACCTAGGGCTTATGAGTCCCTCGCTCTAGCCAACTGAGCTACCCCGGCATAAATCTAGGGCGGAAAGATGAAACCTGTTACTTCAGAAATTGAGGCGTGAGTCAATGGCCCTGACTACCTTTAATTCTCAAAAAGCCAGGATTGCGCGCCCCCGGCACAGACATGCGAAAAGGTCATTTGAGGCCGGGTATATTAACACAGCTTCTCGTGAACGCACAAGCACGGTTCAACGGACGGCTGTGCGGCGCGGCGGGCCAAAGGCTCCTTGCTTAAACAGCTTGGATATCTTCAAACTCCCATGCTAAACTACGGCTCCTTTGCCTCCTAAAAATGAGCACCGCATAACATTTGAAACTAGAGGTATGCGGCACAGTACTGTGAACCTCTGAAATTATAGGAGAACAGTGCTAGAGAGAGTTGAAAAATGACGCCTGTTAATAAGCCAAAGAAAAATTTACAACGTCCCAAGAACGGTCGCAAGCTGCCCCCGAAACCAGGAGAGCCGGATCGTAAACGGCTGGTCGCTCTTTTTCTCATCCCTCTGGGAATTTTTCTTCTCCTTCAGATGTTCGTATTTCCCAGTTTTGAACTGAAGGAACTCAGCTACTCTGAGTTTTACCGGATGCTCGGTCGTAACTCCGAGACCGGCGAGATCCTTTCCTGCGACTTGGTGGATAATGTCATCCAGGGGAAGATGATCACAGGTTCTTTCTTTCAGGTGCATATCCCTTACAATGACCCTGAAATGCTTCCGATGATTCGCAAGAACGTCGCGAATTTTACCGTGACCCCGCCGCAAACCTTCTGGCGTAATTTTTTCGCGGGGATATTCCCGACGCTTCTTTTAATCGGCTTCTTCTGGTTCTTTGTGTACCGCGGCGTGCAGCAGGGAGGCGGCAAGGTTTTTTCCTTCGGGAAATCCCGCGCCAAGCTCGTCGATAAGGAAAAAAGTCCGATCACGTTCAAAGATGTCGCCGGGGTCGACGAGGCCAAGGAAGAACTCCAGGAGATCATCGAATTCTTGAAAGATCCGTTGCGCTTTACGAAACTGGGGGGGCGTATCCCCAAAGGCGTTCTCCTGATGGGGCCTCCGGGAACGGGAAAGACCCTCCTGGCGAAGGCGGTTGCCGGCGAAGCGGAAGTGCCTTTTTTCTCCATCAGCGGCTCGGATTTTGTCGAGATGTTCGTGGGTGTTGGTGCGGCGCGTGTGCGCGATCTTTTTGAACAGGCCAAGCGCGCGGCGAAAGCAGGCGGCAAAGGCGCGATCATTTTTATCGATGAGATCGACGCGGTCGGCCGGCAGCGCTTTGCCGGGATCGGCGGGGGGCATGACGAGCGGGAGCAGACCCTTAACGCACTTCTCGTGGAAATGGACGGATTTGACACGCAGGCCGGTGTCATCCTGATCTCGTCTACGAATCGCCCGGATGTGCTGGATCCCGCGCTGCTCCGTCCCGGGCGTTTTGACCGGCAGGTTGTGGTCCCTTTGCCGGACCTGGTCGGTCGGGAAGCGATCCTGAAAGTTCATGCGATCAAGGTGAAACTGGATCCCGCGGTGGATTTCAAGACGATCGCCAAGCAAACGACTTATTTTTCCGGCGCTGACCTGGCGAATCTGGTCAATGAAGCCGCTCTTTTGGCCGCCCGTCTTAACAAGGAAACGGTCGGCATGGTCGAGCTTCAGGAATCGATCGAGCGTGTAATGGCCGGGCCACAGCGTAAGAGCAAGAAAGTTTCGGACAAGGAGCGCAAGATCGTCGCGCATCATGAAGCGGGGCACGCGCTGGTGGCGCTCATGACGCCGGGCGCAGATCCCGTCCATAAAGTGACGATCATTCCACGCGGTTTGGCCGGCGGTTACACGGTGACCCTGCCGGAAGAGGATCGTACTTTGCATAGCCGTACCTTCTTTCTGGCGGAAATCCCGGTTTTGATGGGGGGGCGGGTCGCCGAGGAACTTATTTTCGGAGACATTACGACCGGCGCGCATAACGATCTTCAGAAAGCCACCCATATCGCACGGGAAATGGTTTGCCGTTTCGGGATGAGCAAGAAGCTCGGGCCGGTGGTGTTCGGCAAAGAGGGCGGCGGGATGGTTTTTCTGGGTCGCGATCTCATGGATGAAAAAAATTATTCTGAGGAAACCGCGCAGGCGATCGACTCCGAAATCAAACGGATCATCGAGGAAGGCTATGAACTCTCGAAAAAGATCCTGACGGAGAATCGCGACAAGCTCGAGGCTTTAGCTTCTTTACTCCTGGAAAAGGAAACGCTGGATGCCGAGGAGATCAAGAAAGTCACCGGTCTTCAGGTTGCGGCGGCTCCTGATGGCGGGATTGTCGCCCCGACCCTTGATCTAGGCGGGAAACCCGTCGCGTGATCTGGAAGATCCGAAACAATACGGTTTCTTTTGGAAGGACCCTGATCATGGGGGTCCTGAACATCACGCCGGACTCCTTTTCAGATGGCGGATGTTATCTCGACCCTGACGCGGCGTGCGCGCAGGCGGTGAAACTGGTGGCGGAGGGCGCGGACATTCTCGATCTTGGTGCCGAATCCACGCGGCCGGGTGCGCTCCCTATCACGGAGCAGGAAGAGTTGCAGCGGCTGATGCCGGTCCTGGAGAGAATTCGCAAAGAAATCTCAGCGCCTCTTTCCATTGATACGGTCAGGCCGGAAGTCGCGAAGCGATGTCTTGAGGCCGGGGCCGACATCATCAACGATGTGAGTGGGCTAAAACGCTCCGGGCCTGAAATGGCCAAGATTGCCGGGAAGTTCGGGGCGGGGCTTGTGCTGATGCATAGACGAGGCACGCCGACGACCATGCAGACTTTGACCGATTATGGCGATGTGGTTGCTGATGTCATAAGCGAACTTCGGGAAAGCATCCAGATCGCGACTGAGGCCGGGCTTGACCGGGAGCATCTCGTAATCGACCCGGGGTTTGGGTTCGCGAAGACGGTGAAACAGAATCTCGAGATCCTCAAAAAAATAAGCGTGTTCCATGAATTGGGGTTGCCCGTCTTGGCGGGACCCTCCCGTAAATCTTTTATCGGCCAGGTGACGGGACGCCAGGCAACGGACCGGGAGTTTGGGACAGCCGCTTGCGTGGCGGTATGCGTGACCGGGGGAGTTCAGATTCTTCGAGTGCATGACACCGGCGCAATGTGGGATGTGATCAAAATCATAGAAGCCATTAAGGGAATATAACAAGAACCTTCTTTTTCGTCAGGGAAGTTCCGAAATTCCAATAATATTCAACTGCCAATAACCAAACGAAATAGGCGAGGTTTCGGATGAAAAAACCGATTTGGGTTTGTTTGATGTTGTTTGTTGTTGTTTTCATGATGTCGTCCGTTGTGTCGGCAGAAGAAAAGGCGGACCCGCGGCTCATTACTGTGACCGGCGAGGCCGAAGTTCTTGTGGTCCCTGATGAGGCGGTGCTGATGCTTGGGGTGGAAACGAAGAATCAGGATCTCAATGCAGCCAAGGCCGAGAACGACAAGATCACAAAAGGTATCTTTGCCGCTATTAAGAAACTTAACATAGAAGATAAAGATGTCCAGACTGATCGTCTAAAAATCGAGCCCCGTTATACCAATAACTACGAGACCGGGAAGCGGATCTTTCAAGGATATTTTGTCTCCAGGACCCTAGCTGTGACCTTGCGCGACGTTGGCAAGGCGGAAAATCTTGTCAGTGATGTCCTGACAGCAGGTGCCAATTACATATACAATCTTGACTTTCGGACTTCCGCGCTGAGAAAATACAGAGATCAGGCGCGCTCATTGGCGATCAAGGCGGCCCAGCAGAAAGCCAATCTGTTGGCTGCGCAACTTGAACAGACCGTAGGGAAACCGCATATGATCCGCGAAGGTTTGGAGGATGATCAAAACATAAGTTGGAACAATAGGACCAATGCGCAGGTGCAACAGGTGGTTTCTGAGGGGCTTTCTTCGGATGCGGAAAGAACCGTGGCTCTTGGGCAGATCAAGGTAACGGCGAGTGTTACGGTAAGTTTTGAACTTCAATAAAATCCACTATTAGCGGGGGCGTAACATGTCAGGACATTCTAAGTGGGCGAGTATCAAGCATAAGAAAGCGATCGTGGACGCGAAGCGCGGCCAGATCTTCACCAAGTTCATTCGCGAGATTACGGTGGCAGCGAAAACGGGCGGTGGGGATTTGAACACCAACCCGCGGCTGAGAACTGCCATCCAGTCTGCCAAGGATTCCAACATGCCGGCCGACAACATTGATCGCGCGATTAAAAAAGGGACGGGCGAGTTGGAAGGCGTGACGTATGAAGAGATTGCCTACGAGGGATTCGGTCCCGAAGGTGCGGCGATTCTAGTGGCCTGTCTGACGGACAATAAGAACCGGACGGCCTCCGAGGTTCGTAGCATTTTCAATAAAGGGAACGGCAATATGGGCGGCGCCGGAACGGTGGCGTGGATGTTCGAGAAAAAAGGGTTTATCGTTATCCCGAAGGACGCAACGACCGAGGACCAGCTGATGGAGATCGCGCTCGGCGCGGGAGCCGAAGATATGACTTCGACGGATACGATGTTTGAAGTGACGACCGCGCCGCATGATCTGTGGGCGGTGCGCGAAGCCATTGATAAAGCCAAGATCAAGATCGAGAGCGCGACCCTGACCATGATCCCGAAAAATCTGGTGAGTGTGTCCGCGGACACCGCCCGCAAAGTGATGCACTTGATCGAAGCCCTTGAGGAACACGATGACGTGCAGAATGTTTATTCGAACGTGGATATCCCCGAAGAAGTGATGAAGGAGATCGCAGGTTGATCTTTTCGAGAAAAGACTGGGAAAGGGGACAGGCCCTTGTGGAGGGCTTGTCCCTTTTTTTCTTTAAGAGAGATGTCACGCGATGCGCGTCTTAGGCGTTGACCCCGGGACGCACCGTACCGGTTTCGGGATCCTCGAGTCTAACGGCCGGGACTATAAACTGGTGATCTGCGGCACGATACGCGCGGCCTCCAAGGATCCTATCGCCAAACGTCTCCTGCATATTTTTGAATCCCTCCAAAAGAACATTCAAGGTTATCAACCCGATGTCCTGGCGCTCGAGACGCTTTTTTTTGCCAAGGACATTCGGGCCGTCGAGCGGATCGGCGAGGCGCGGGCCTGCGCCATGCTCGCAGCTTCTAAACAAGGCATCGAAGTGATAGAATACGCTCCAACCGAGGTTAAAAAATCCGTCACTGGGAATGGTCGCGCCGCCAAGGAACAGGTCCAGTTCATGGTCAAGCGGCTTTTGAATCTTAAGGAAGCCCCGGCGCCTGATGCTTCCGATGCCTTGGCGATCGCCATGTGTCATGTGCATAATGCCAAGTGGAAAGTTAAAGAGCCGTTGACTCGTTCTTCGGAGTTTATAAAGAAAAAATGATCAAAAAACACTGGCGGGCCATGATCGTTGTCATGGTTTTGCTGTTGTTGTGTTATGCGATAGGGTGGAGAGAATTTTATCCTGTTTCCGTCAAGGGAATTCGTTGGGAAAGGGAAGCTTCGCAAAATGATGCGAAGCTCATCGTTGCTTTCGATTTAGTCAATTCCCGAAAGAAGAACTTTCTCGTTGCGATGGACATCTTGTTGTATCGGCAAACGCCGAAGGGTGGGTTTTATTTAGTGGGTCAGAAACAAGTGGCGGAGAAATTAGCGGCTGGAGAAACAAAAGCGATGAAAGAGGCGCTGTCTTACCTTTATTTCCCGACAGCTTTAGTGGATTCAGTGCAGGTGAGGGTTGTAAAAGTTTCAAAAATTTAAAAATACACAATGGGCAAAACGGAGCAGCTAAAATGTACCACTACTTGAACGGAAAGATCGCGGAGAAAACACCGACTGTTGTGATCCTGGACGTGAACGGGGTCGGCTACGAGGTCCGCATTTCCGTGAACACGTTTTCATCGCTCCCGGATCTCGGGCAGGCGGTGAAACTCCTGACGCATTTTGTCGTGCGCGAAGATGCCCAGCTCCTTTATGGGTTCGCGACCGAGGAGGAACGGGAGGCGTTCAAGCTTCTTATTTCGATATCCGGTATTGGCCCCAAACTTGCGATCACGCTGCTTTCAGGCGTGGCGTTGCCGGACCTTAAACGCGCCATTCAGGAAAAAAACATTGCGGTGCTGACGGCTATTTCGGGGATCGGACAAAAGACCGCGGAACGCGTGATCGTCGAACTGAAAGATAAAATCGGGCGCGTGGAGGTGTCGGCGGGTAAAGAATTGCTTCATGACGCGAATATCTCCGATCAGGCGGTCGAGGATTCCGTGCTGGCCCTCGTGTCGTTGGGCTACACCAAACAGAAGGCGAAGGACGCGGTACAAAAGATCCTGAAAGAGACGCTTGGAAAAAAGATGAGTGTTGAGGAAATTATCCGTAAGGCATTGAAGCACGTTTGAACGGACTAGAGACCCCCTATGGTGGATGATCGATTGATGGACCAGGAATTCAAGCCCGAAGAGATCGATATCGAGGTCACCCTTCGTCCGAGCACTCTCGAAGAGTTCATCGGGCAGACGCAGGTGAAGGACAATATCAAGATCTTTGTCGAAGCCGCGCTCGGCCGCCAGGAATCGCTCGACCATATCCTGCTTTTCGGGCCTCCGGGTCTCGGCAAGACCACGCTCGCCAATATTATCGCCACTCGCATGAAAGCCAAGATGCATCAGGTGTCCGGTCCCGTTCTTGAGCGCGCGGGCGACCTGGCCGGGATCCTCACGAATCTTGAAAAAGGGGATGTTCTTTTCATTGATGAGATCCACCGCATCCCGCATGTGGTGGAGGAATACCTCTACTCGGCGATGGAGGATTATTCGATTGAGATCATGATTGATAAGGGGCCGCACGCGCGCTCCGTCAAAATGCAGCTTCCGCGTTTTACGCTGATCGGCGCCACGACCCGGAGCGGGCTTCTCACGGCGCCTCTGCGGTCCCGTTTCGGGATTATCGAAAGACTCAATTATTACGAGATCGAAGACCTAGCCACGATCGTCAAGCGCTCGGCCAAGATCCTGGAGATCGGCATTGATGAAAAAGGCGCGTCTGAGATCGCCGGCCGATCGCGCGGGACACCCCGTATTGCAAATCGCCTTCTTCGTCGCGTTCGGGATTACGCGCAGGTTAAAGCCGACGGTAAGATCACAGTCGATGTCGCGGACAAGGGGCTTCAGATGCTCGGTGTCGATCAGGAAGGGCTCGATTTGATGGATAAAAGGATCCTGCAATATATCCTCCGGGAATGCAAGGGCGGGCCCGTGGGCATTAACAGCCTTGCGGTGGGCGTTGGTGAAGATTCCGAGACGATCGAGGAGATCTATGAACCCTTTCTCATCCAGCGTGGCTTTCTCAAGCGTACCTCGGCCGGTCGTGTTCTCACCGAACGCGCCTATCTTCACTTCGGTGTCAAGCCTCCCGCATCTGACAAGCAGCTTTTTTGATCCCTCCGGAATTTCGAATTCCCAAGAGAACTTCTTAAGGTTTTTTCGTGAAGTACGATAAAGGTTGAGAGGGTTATTTATGAAAATGTGTGAAAAATGTGGCAAAGAGATTCCCGAGCCCTCTGAGGGCTGCGATTTTTGCGCGAAACGCGCAGCTGCCGAGGAAGGGATGTCTATGGCCGATTCGGTTTTAAAAGAGTTTCGGGGCTATGCCTCGAAGGACGGAAAAAAATTCGCAGGTGTTTTCAAAGCTCTTGACGAGGCGGATGCCGAGAGGAGACTTCTCGAACAAGGTTTTGAGTTCGTCAGGATTGAACCCGTCGTTCCCTCGGTGGTGGAAACAAAAGAACCGCCTATTTTTTCCAGGGTGTCTCTTCTCGCAAAGCGATCCTTCGCCCAGCCGATCCTGGTGGTAATCCCGATCCTGCTCATTTTTTTTGGCGCCAGTCTCTATAAGGATACATTGCTCGCGATAAAAAATCAGATGGTTGTATCCGCCGAGGCGGCGCGTCGTGCGACCTACCCCCATATTGGAGATCTGATCATCTTGCAGCCCGGATATTTTTTGACGGAAAATAAAAGGATATTCAACACGGCTCTGGTCCATCAAAGGTCGGGCAACATTGCGGCGCTCAAGGCCCTTTTTGCGGGACAACGCGCAATGCTGGTCACGAGGGAAGGGATGCGATTCGTCTATGAGGGGCGGGATGGCGTGATCCCCAAGGCCGCCCGGGTGAGGTTTGAGAATTCTCAAGAAATACTTTATGTGGACCATGACGGGATCGATATCGCAAGATCCAAGGCCGAAGAGGCTCAGAGGCAAGAGGCGAAAACTTCAGTCAAATAATAGGTCAATCGCCGGGCTTGCCATAAATCCCCGAATGGCGGTTTTCTGTTGGGGGAATCATACAAAAGCATGCCATGCTCCTGTGGCGCAAGAGGCGGTCCTTGTCGAAAAAGATCCTGATACTCTCCGGAAGTCCCAAGAAGAACGGAAATACCGCTGCGCTCGTGGAATGGTTTACCGAAGGTGCGGCTTCGAGGGGCGCTCAGGTTGAGCTGATCCATACGGCATTCCTCCGGTTTCAATTCCCCGGTTGCACGTCCTGCCGCGCCTGCCAGAAAGAAGCTGCTTATGAGTGCGTCATCGAAGATGACGCAAATCTCGCCCTCGGAAAGATGGCCGCCGCGGAGGTGATCGTGATGGCGACACCACTTTATTTCTTCTCGGCAAGCGCGCAGCTTAAAGTGATCATCGACAGGATGTTCTCGCTTTACAAATGGGATAATGCCGCCGGCACGATGAAGACCGTGCTTAAGGGAAAGGCGCTTGTTCTGCTCGCGAGCGCCTATGAAGATGTGGGAATGGACGCATTGGAAAAGCCATTCGTTCTGACCGCGGATTATACGGGAATGAAGTTCCGGTCCTTGCTTATTCCTAATGCGGGAGAGTCCGGTGAAATCCGTACGAAACCCGGCGTCCGTGAAAAAACGCGGGCACTTGCCGAAGAACTGGCCTGAGGAAGAGGCATTTCCATGAATCAAATTCGGGAAGAGGCGGCGGCATGGTGCCGGGGGAAGAATGGGTTCCTAAGGATCCCCCTTCTTTTAGGGCTCGCTTATATTCTGATCAAAACTCTTAGGGATCCTTCGTGCACCAATCTTCTCTGGCCGCTCAACCTGGGGTTCCACGAAGCGGGGCATGCGCTGTTTGGATACGGCGGAAAGTTCCTCGGTATGCTGGGCGGGACGCTTTTGGAAGGCCTGATGCCGCTCTTCGGCGCGTATTACTTTTACGGGAAGCGCGATTTTTTTTCGGCGGTGCTGAGCTTCGGATGGCTATCGACCGCGCTTTTCAGTATCGCCCGCTATGCCGCAGACGCCCGGCAAATGGCGCTTCCTCTCGTGTCGCTCTCCGCGGATCCCGAGATTATTCACGACTGGAATTATCTTCTGGGCCAGTGGGGACTTTTACAATACGATCAAACCATCGCCTTTCTCTTCCGCGTTCTCGCTGTCGGATCCATGCTCCTCTGTCTTGTCTGCGGTTTCTGGCTCGTCTATCGTATGTTGATTTCCCCGCGCGATTAACGGCAGGGAGTGTATCACCAGGGTTGCTTCGAAAGAGCGGGGCGTGCTATATTACAAAAAAATCGAGAGGAAACGGCATGAGCGATCTTGCAAAAACCCTGATCTTTTTCGGCGTGATCCTGATCTGCATGGGTGTGTTTGCGACTATTTTCTCCAAAGTGCCGATGCTCGGGAAGCTTCCGGGTGACATCTTTCTCCGGCGCGGAAGTTTTACTTTTTATTTTCCTCTGACCACCTGTGTCCTTCTCAGCCTGATCCTCACGCTCGCCTTCACTCTTTTCGGAAAAAAATGACATGCTCGAACTCCTGACCTCGTTCTGGCGCCCGCTTATCGAGATCCTCTTTATCTGGGTCCTCATCTATACTGTGATCCGTTTCTTCCAGGGGACGCGCGCCATGCAGGTTCTTCTTGGCCTGATCATTCTTGTCGTGGTCTTCCTGGCGGCGAAATTTCTTGAGTTAAATAGCATCATTTGGGTCCTTTCCAAGCTTTTCGCGGTCGGTGTCGTGGCCTTTCTTATTATCTTCCAGCCCGAGATGCGCCGCGTGCTCGCGCGTCTTGGGACGACGATGTCGAGTGGTTTTTTGTCGAAGGGCGGCACGATCGACGAGATCGTCCGCGCCTGTGACCATATGGCGCGTCACCGTACCGGCGCTTTGATCGCGATGGAGCGGGATGTGGGCCTCAAGAGTTACATCGAAAGCGGTATGATGATCGACGCGAAAGTGAGCGCGGAACTTCTCCTCAGCCTGTTCGACCCGCATACTCCGACGCATGACGGAGCCGCGATCATCACCGGCGACCGTATCGCCTGCTGCGGCTCGCTTTTTCCTTTGACACAGATGACGGACCTTCCGACTTCGGTCGGGACACGCCACCGTGCGGCGATCGGGCTTACGGAAGAGAATGACGCGGTCTGCATCGTGGTTTCGGAAGAGACCGGGAGTATTTCAGTCTCGGTTTTCGGGAAATTGACCAAAGCGCTCGACCTGGAAGATCTCAAAAAGATCCTCGAAGGACTTTTTAAGCCTGTGGAAAACAAGAATGTGTTTAAGGATTTTATCGATGCGAACCGGAAGCTTTTTCAATTTCACGGAAAGAACCCTCAAAAATGATGCGCTGGGTGACTCATAACTGGGGTCTTAAGATCATCTCCCTTGTGCTTGCGGTCGCGACGTGGTATTACGCGGTGGGTGAGGAGAATATCGAAGTGACACGTGTGATCCCGCTCAAGATCCAGATGAGCAGTACGCAAATGACGGTTTCGGAGATCTCGGTGCGTGCCGTCCAGGTCACGCTTTTGGCGCCGCGTGCCCTGATCGTGAATCTCGCGAGTCAGGATATTCAGGCCCTGCATAAGATCGGACCGGAGATCAAGACCGCCGGGGAATATTCCTTCCGGTTAGAACCTGCCGAGATCCGGCTGCCGAGTTTTCAGATCCGTGTGGCGAAGATCGTGCCGGAGATCGTGACCGTCAAACTCGACGAACTGATGGTTCAGAAACTCGAGATCCAGCCGGATTTTGTCGGGGAACCTGCCATTGGATATAAATTGCTCAAGGATGAGCTGCGCATGGACCCGAACGCCATTCTGGCGCAAGGGCCCAAAGGCGTTCTGGAGAAAATGAAATCGGCGAAAACCGAACCGATCGATCTTGTCGGCCGGATCCGTTCTTTTCACCGCACGGTGGAGGTGAAATTACCGCCGGGCGTGAAGGCGATGAGCGAGTCCCTTGTGAATGTCTATGTCCCGATCCGCGAGGAGTTTGGCGAGAAAGAGCTTAAGGATGTTCTGGTGCGCATTCTGAGAGCGCCCACGGCCGGCGGTGTGGTGGATCTAAACCCCGAAAAGGTGTCGCTCGTCCTCAAGGGGTCGAAGCTTTATCTCGAAAAGTTAACTCCGGAGACGTTGCTTGCTTATGTGGATCTCGGAAATCTGAAAAAAGGCGATTATGAACTGCCGCTTCAGGTGGTGCTTCCCGAAAACGTAAGCCTGAAAGATAAAGAGCCCCTCAAGATTAAGGTCGCGATCCGGGCGCTCGCGAAATGACATTATGATGACCCCCGCCAATCGATCGCAAACACTCGGTGTCAACATTGACCACGTGGCGACACTGCGCCAGGCGCGCCGTGCTGTCGAACCTTCCGTGCTGGAGGCCGCGCTCGATGCCGAGCAAGGCGGGGCAGACAGCATCACCGTGCACTTGCGCGAGGACCGGCGTCACATCCAGGATGCCGATGTCTTCGAGCTTATGGAAAAAATCTACGTGCCGCTGAATCTCGAGATGTCGGTTTCTCCGGGGATCTTGAAGATCGCGTTGAAAGTCCTTCCCGAAAAAGCGTGTCTTGTTCCCGAGAAGAGAAAAGAGCTCACCACCGAAGGCGGCCTGGATCTTTTTTCCGGAAAAGGCGCCCTTGCTCGCACGATCGACGCGCTTACTTGCAAGAAAGTCGAAGTTAGCCTTTTCATTGATCCGATCGAGGCCCAGGTGCGCGAAGCCGCGCGACTTGGGGCTTACGCGATCGAGATCCACACGGGTTCTTACGCGAACGGTACCGGCAAAAGGAAAGAAAAAGAACTTTCCCGCGTCCGGGAAGCCGCACGGCTCGGCCAGGCGCTCGGGCTCCGTGTTCATGCCGGTCACGGTCTCAATTATGAGAACATTTTCCCGCTTCTGGCGATCCCGGAGATCCTCGAATTCAATATCGGCCACTCGATCATCAGCCGCGCGATGTTTGTGGGGATCGCCCGCGCTGTTTCGGAGATGAAAAAGATAATCCGTACGGCGTACGGCGCAAGGCGTACGGTGTAATATTCCAAGGAAGGCAATTGCCGTACACCGTACGCTATACGCCTTACTAAAATTATGAATATCCAAGCCATCGCCCAAAAACTCAAGCGTCCCGTGACCGCCCATAAAGGCACTTTCGGTCGCGTTTTCATTCTCGCCGGGTCTCGCGGGATGACGGGCTGCGCCCATCTCACCGGAATGGCGTCGCTTCGCTCCGGCGCGGGGCTGGTGACAGTTGGCGTGCCGGAGGCAGTTTACCGGATCATCGCCCGGCGCGAAGCCGAGCTGATGGTGTGTCCTTATCCTTCCACCCCCCGGGGGACTCTCTCCCTTGCCGGATTTCTTGAGATCAAAAAGTTCTGTCGCACGCAAAACGCGCTCGCCCTCGGTCCCGGACTTTCACAAAACGATACCACTCAAAAACTGATCCGCAAAGTGGTCGCCGGTTCGGAACTTCCGGTTGTGATCGATGCGGACGGACTCAACGCTTTGAAAGGACATCTCAAGGTTCTTAAGGACTGTCGCGGTCGCGCGGTTTTAACGCCGCATCCAGGAGAATTTGTCCGTATGTTCGGAGGCAAGCTTAACGACACGGAAGCCGTGCGGAAGGATCGGGCCACGGCGGTCGCAAGAGGACACGGCGTGGTGGTAGTCCTCAAGGGACATCACACGGTCGTTGCTTCACCGGACGGTGAAGCTTATGTGAATAAAACCGGAAATCCCGGGATGGCCACGGCGGGTTCCGGGGACGTCCTCACCGGCATGATCGCGGCTCTTATCGGACAGAGACTTTCTTTGTATGAAGCGGCCTGCCTCGGAGTTTATGTTCATGGCTTTGCGGGCGATCGTGCCGCACGGGAAATGGGCGAAATAAGTCTCACGGCGGGGGATATTTTGAGCCACTTGCCGGGGGCTTTTAAGAAAACAAGCTCTGTCCGCTGACCCGATAATCCCAATGAATACCCCCATTTTTTCAAGATCACAGAATGGAAGCGGGGTATGCCCGTGAGTGTGAAGCCTCTCAATCCGCGCGAATATTCCGTCTCCATCATTATTCCCTGTCGTAATGAAAGGGGGAATATCGAAGCGGTGGTGACGCGAATGCCGGCCCTCTCATCTTGTCAGGAGCTCATCTTTGTGGAAGGTCATTCCGGCGACGGCACATACCAGGAGATCGAGCGCGTGATGAGCGCCCATCCGGAAAAGGATATGCAATTATTTCGCCAAGAGGGGGATGGCAAAGGGGACGCGGTCCGTCTCGGGTTCGCGAAAGCTAAGGGAGAGATCTTGATCATTTTTGATGCGGACGTAACAGTGATCCCGGAAAGTCTCCCGGAATTTTACGCCGCTTTGCGGGATCAGCGAGGCGAGTTTGTCTATGGCTCTCGTTTGGCACTTCCCATGGAGAAAGGCGCGATGCCGCGCTTGAATTTTTTGGGGAATACGCTCTCAGCGCTGTTCTTCTCCTGGCTTCTCTCCCGGCGGTTTACCGATACCTTGTGCGGTGTTAAGGCAATGTTCCGCGCGGATTATCAGCGATTGGTCGAGGCTGCTCAGGATATTATGCCGCTCGATCCCTGGGGCGATTTCTCTTTGATCCTTGGGGCGTTTCAATTGAACCTTCGGATCCTGGAGATTCCCGTGGCTTATAAGAGTCGCCAGTATGGCATGTCCCAGATCAAGCGCTTTCAGGATACCTTGCGTCTCTTGAGGCTGTGCGTTTCCGCTATCTGGGTGCTCAAATTCAGAGGACCTCGACCCTTGAGGAGTATTCTTTAAATGGGTGAGCCTGATCTGGTGATACCAAGGCGCTTCAAGATCCCGGAATGGGTTGCTGTCGGGGGGTTCTTCGTCCTTCTTCTTGCCGTCGGGCTGATGATCTTTAAAGATTACGGCGTTCACCGGGATGAATACCATAATCAGGTATTTGGCCAGCGTTGGGCGAAGTACTCCGTTGAGGTTCTGAAGGCCGGTTCTCTCGGAGTGGCTCTCCCCAGGTACGGCCACCATGATCTTTGCCACGGTCCGGCTTTCGAGATTTTTCTGGCCTTCCTGGCAGAACATCTCCCCTCGAAAAATTCGCGGAACATTCTCTGGATGCGGCATTTGAGCGTCTTTCTTCTGTTCTATGTCGGAGTGATCTTCTTTTACTTTCTTTGCCGGAGGGTTTTAAAGAGTTGGCGCTTGGCTTTGCTGGGATGCGCCCTCCTGGTTATGAGCCCGCGGATATTCGCAGATGCTTTCTACAACAGCGTGGATATCGCCTTTCTCGTCTTTTTCACCCTCGGCCTGTTCACGCTGCTTAGGATGCTGGATAAAAAAACTGTAGGGGCCTCAGCAGCCCACGCGTTTGCCTGCGCGGTACTGATCGATGTTCGTCCTCTGGGAGTTTTCTTGCCCATCCTTTCGACGATCTTTTTTCTATTTGAGGTTTTCCGTCTTCGTGTACCTCAAGAGCGGTGGCGGGCCTTGATCACTTTCTTGTTTTTTATTTTATCCCTGGGGGTTCTGACGGTGGCCTTCAATCCGTTCTTATGGTCGGCTCCGTGGACGCATCTTCTTGAAATGATCCGTTTTCTCAGGAAGCTTCGCCTGGACTGGCCGATGGTTTATGGGGGGCTGGGTCTTACGGTTCGGAAAATGCCGTGGCATTACGCGCCTGTATGGATCCTGGTGTCGACTCCCATCTTGTACGGGGTATTTTTTCTGATGGGTCTTTTTACGGCGATCCGGGTTCTTCTGAAAAATACGGATGGACGATCTTTGACGAGAAGGGATGCCGCCGTATTTTTGATAAGTTTTTTCCTTCCGATGCTCTTTTCACGGGGGAGACTCTATAACGGTTGGCGGCACATCTATTTCATTTACCCCATTTTCTTGATTCTCGCTCTCGGAGGATTTCAAGGCTTATGGAAAAACAGTGGGCTGGTTTTGAGGAAGGTGCTCGTGGTCGGAATCGCCCTCAGCTTTTTGGAAACGGCCATTTTTATGATTGTCAACCACCCGTATCAAAACCTGTATTTCAACCGAATGGGAGGCGCGAATGCCGCTGAGATCACGCGTCGATTCGAGCTGGACTACTGGGGTCTGACTTACCGGGAGGCCCTGGAATATATTTTAAAGACGGATAAGGATCAAAGGATCCCAATCAATTTTTACCAAGGCCCCGGAGGGGAGAGTCTTGAGATCCTTTCGACGATGGAGAGAAAAAGGCTTGTCCTGACAACCGTCGATAAAGCTAAATACTTTCTAACGGAGGAGATGACGAAGCCCTATCCGTCCAAGGGTGAAGAATACTATTCGGTTCAGGTCAATGGGGTCAAGGTCATGGTCATCTACAAATTGCCGCCCCCCGAGGCGAGACCTCCGGCGCAAGTTACGCCGCAACCTTAAATGGAGACGTGTCGATTCTGTTGGCCCGGTTGTGTTCTATGACCTTTGCTCCCTACAAGACCTGTCAGTTATGTCCCCGTGACTGCAAAGTGGACCGTACGCAAGGGGAATTAGGCTTTTGCGGCGAGAGTGCCACCTGCCGGGTTTCCTTTATCGGGCCCCACTTCGGAGAGGAGCCTTCGTTCACGGGCACGCGCGGCTCCGGGACAATCTTCTTTAGCGGCTGCTCCAGCCAGTGCTTTTTTTGCCAGAATTATCAGATCTCCCTCCGTCACGAAGGCCGCACGGTCACACCCCAGGAACTGCTCGCTGAGACGAGGGCGCTTCTTCAGAAAAAGGTTCACAATCTGAATTTCGTGACACCGGACCATTTTTGGCCGCATATTCAGAGCCTTTGCCGCTCTCTGCGGGAGGAAGGGGTTCGAGTTCCCATGCTTTTTAACTGTTCCGGATATCAAAAGCCGGAACGGGTGGCGGAGTACGCGGAGTGGATGGATATTTTCCTTCCCGATTTCAAATTTTCGGAGCCGGGGCTTGCCCAAATGTGCATGGGGGACGAACACTATCCCGAGACCGCGCTCCGGGCGCTTCATGAAATGGTGCGGTTGAAGGGTTTCCTGGAACCCTGGGACGTCACAGGATCGGAGACTGCGCAGCGCGGGGTGTTGGTCCGTCATCTGGTCTTGCCGGGGCAGGTCGGGAATAGCCTGGAAGTGTTACGGTCGCTCCGTCGCGAATTTGGTCCCGGGCTACCGCTTTCCGTGATGAGCCAATTTTGCCCGGTGCCGGGGTGCGAAGGGAAAAAAGAATTCCAGCGTCGTTTAACTGCCGTCGAATATGATCAAGTTCTTGAATTGGTGGAAGAACTGGGTTTTGAAAAGGTCTACACGCAAGAGCTTCAGGAAGACAAAGCTTTCCTGCCGGATTTCAAGGACCCCGGGAACCCTTTTCCGGGCAACAAAAAATGACCTGCGACAAGAGATGGGAAACTCGTGACCGAAGACGAAAAGACGCGCTGATTATTTAGTCTTTAGTCTGGGGCCGCTCGTCTTGGGTCTCTTATTGTGTGTTGAGCCGAAAGAGTTATATAATGCCTCAACCCTATGGCTACCCTGACAAAAGCAGTCACCCTATCGCCGTCCGCCCTGAGCCTTTTTAAGGACTGCTCGCGGTGTTTCTGGCTCGAAAGGGTCCAGGGCATCAAACGCCCCCGCGGTATTTTTCCGTCGCTGCCGGGGGGCATGGATCGCGTGATCAAGACCTATTTTGATACCTTTCGAGCCAAGGGAGCCCTTCCTCCGGAACTTTGCATCGATGCTTTCAAGGGCATCCATCTTTATGCTGATCAAGCCCGGCTCGAAGGCTGGCGCGAATGGCGCACCGGTCTCAAGTATCAGGACCCGGAGGATGGCGCGGTTCTTTCCGGAATGTTGGATGACCTGCTCGAGAAGGACGGTCTTTATATTCCCTTCGATTACAAGACCAAGGGGTCGCCCGCCAATGAAGAGGACGCGACCAAATACTATCAAACCCAGCTTGATTGCTACGCCCTGATGCTCGAGGGGAATGGCCTGAAAACCCCTGGGTACGGATTCTTGCTTTATTATTCACCGAAGGTGGTCGGGGAACGCGGGCAAGTGCAGTTCGAGATACAGCCGATCCGGATCGGGACGGATACGGATCGTGCGCGGGATCTTTTCCGCAGGGCGCTTTCCATCCTGACAGGGCCGGCGCCTAAGGCTGCATCCAAGTGCGAGTATTGCGGGTGGCTCGAAAAGTTCAGAAAATAAAGAAGCGTATCTTCAAAATACGAGGAGGTGCATCTTGACGACTCAAAAAACGGCGCTGAGGATCCTGGTTGAGAAACCCACAAGCGAGAAACTGAAGGCCCTCAATGTTTTGTCGTGGCCGATCTGGACGAAAGAGGTCTCGTCCTTCGACTGGTCCTACGAGGAACAGGAGATTTGTTACTTTCTCGAAGGGGAAGTGACCGTGAAAACCCCGGATGGAGACATTTCCTTCGGCAAGGGAGATCTTGTGATATTTCCTCAGGGGCTGCAATGCGTTTGGAACATTAAGAAGCCTGTCCGGAAACATTATCAATTCGGCTAAATAAAAAGCACTTTGAGAGAAAGGTTTTTATGACATCCCCGACGCCTAAGACCAATGCGATGCTCATTTGTGATTATGTGATCACGGAGCGCGAGACCAATAAAAAGAGCCTGATCGGAGTTTTTGAGAACATCGGAGCGGCGACATTCCCGTGCACGCACTTCGCGATGTCGGTCTATATCAAGCTGACCGATGCGCAAGGGGGCTATCAATTTCGCCTTGAGCTCGTGGATCTGCAAAGCGATATCATGATCGGGAAAAGTGAGATCCCGGACGAGGTTCATGTTCCGAGCCCGCTCGACGCGCACGAACTGGTATTCAATCTGCGCGGGGTCCGCTTTCTGCACGCGGGGAATTATGAATTCCGGATTTTCGCCAACGACAGGATCTTCGGTCAGAAGAAGCTGGTGGTTGAGCAAGTCCAGGCGAATCCGGCACCGGAAGGAAAATAGGAGGCCTGTCATGGCGAAAATAGCACTCGTGATATTGGCGGAGGGGTTCGAAGAAGTGGAGGCGATTGGACCGGTCGACCTTCTGAGGCGTGCCGGCGTGCGCGTCACGATGGCGGGGCTCAAAGATCTCCGCGTGAAAAGCTCCCGGCATCTCGTTGTCGAGGCAGATATTCTTCTCGAAGATATGAAAGAAATGCCGGATGCGGTGATCCTGCCCGGGGGTATCCCGGGCGCTACGAATCTTGCCGGGTCGAGCGAAGTCGCGGCACTGATCAAGAAAATGAACGCGGCGGGGAAGATCGTTGCGGCGATTTGTGCCGCTCCGGCCGTGGTCTTGGCACCGCTGGGTATCCTCGATGGGAAAAAGGCGACCTGTTATCCCGGCTGCGAATCCGATTTCTCGAAAACAACCGTTCATTCCAAGGATCGGGTCGTGGAAGACGGGAATATTATTACCAGCCAGGGTCCCGGCACGGCTTTGGAGTTTGCTTTCGCAATCGCGGTACGGCTTGCAGGTAGAGATATGGCTGAAACTGTCCGCGGCAAAATGCTGATTCCTGCCTGAGGGTGCGATGGCTTTTATAGAGATCGAACAGAAATACCGTTTGAGGAATCCCGCGAAATTCCGAACAAGGCTCAGGGAAATGGGCGCGCGGAAGATCGCAAGCGGCGTGGAATCGAATGAGTTCTATGATCGCGGCGATTTTCTTAAAAAACAAAAGGTCGCGCTTCGGCTTCGTCGTTTTGGCCGGCGATTATCGACGCTGACATTGAAGGGCCCGCGGATCAAGAGCGCGTTCAGTAAGCGCATGGAGATCGAAACGCCGATCGAGTATGCGACGGCGAAGGCGATCCTGGGGTTTTTGGGATGCCGGCTCGTGAGGAAGTATTCCAAACAGCGCGAACTTTATAAGTTGGGTGCGGCGCATGTTACCGTGGATTTTCTGAAAAAATTCGGTTGGTTTCTTGAGATCGAAGGTTCGCCTCAAACGATCCGGAAAATTGAAAGGAATTTGGGACTTGCCCGCGAGGACCGAGAAGAACGTTCGTATCTTCAAATGGTGTTTGAACATGCGATGTAACCTTTTTCAGTAGGCGGATCAAAACAATAAAATAAGAGCCGAGCGGTGCATCATGTTCTGGAAAACATCGGGGATTCTATTGATTTTCGCGATATGTTTTGGTGTGGCGTCTGTCTATGCGGGGAAGATGGAGCTGACGACTTATTATCCCGCACCTTCCGGAGATTATGACCAGTTATCCGCGAATAAACAAACTTATACGTCGGACAAAGTGCAACCCGGCACCTCCGGGAGGCTTCGACTCCCGCCGCAACTGGGGAATCCCGACAAAACCAACTTAGGGGATATTTGGGACGCGAGCATCGCCAAACTCGGGGAAATCGCCTATTCAGAGGCGAAGAAGGGGCTTGTTATTTTTGACGGTACGGCCTGGGCGTCTGTGGCCGGGAGCAGCGGGAAAACCTGTGTTGTAAAATACGGGATCGATAGGAATTGCACGAACGCCTGTAACGCCGAGACCGAGGACGTCACGAATCTCGGTTATTTCGGGGCTTGTTTTTATGGCGAGGTGGGAAGTTTCACCCGAGGTCTTTCCTCTGATTTTCCTGCCGGATGGTATGGTAGAGCGGCCCTTCCGGACAGAGGAGCATACAGGGCGGATGGTCCCAATTGTAAATTGGATTGTAAAAATCAAAATATTACTCCGTGCGCTTTGCCTACGGATACTTTCACAGGGGGCTCATCTTATTTGACGGTGACAGGCTACGCCTGTCGTTGCTGCGAAAAATAACTTACACAGGAGAAATACTATGGTCATCGCATCGGATATCAGGGTCGGAGATGTCATTCGCGTGGACGGAAAACTCTGCAAGGTACTGACGCAGGAGATACGCGGGACGGGAAAATTCGGCAAAAGCGCGATGCTCAAACTGCGGAGTCTTGAGGAAGGGAATGTGATCGAGAAAAAAATGTCGGCCGATGCGGATGCTGAGGAAGTGGACACCCGGGTCGTCGAGATGCAGTATCTGTACAAGGAAGGCGACCACTTTATGTTCATGAATATGGAGACCTACGACCAGTTCCCGTTGCCCGCCAAGGCGGTGGGCAAGCACGAGGTGTTCCTCCGGGAAAACGAGGTGATCAAGGTTCTTTTCGGGGAAGACAAGGTCCTGAGCATCGCGTTCCCGACGATCGTCGAACTGAAAGTGGTGAGTACATCGAAGGGGCTAAATTCCGCCGCGAATTTTAAAGAAGCGGAGCTTGAGAACGGACTGACGGTTCTGGTGCCGCAATTCGTCAGCGAAGGGGAGACGATCCGTCTCAATACCGATGACCTGAGCTATCTGGACCGTGTCTCGGTCCGGAGTATGTCTTAAAACAGCAATGAGCCCTAGGCTATAAAGTCGGAGGAAAACATGGGAAAGATCTTTAAACTGGGTTTCGTCATGATGATCCTTGCAATATTTCCTGTTTTGGGACAAGCGGCGGATGCCCCGGGGAAGCTGGTGGTCCAGAGTTCCGCGTTCGTGGAAGGACAGGGCATTCCTTCAGATTTTACATGTGACGGGCCCGATAAGTCGCCGCCGATCGCGTGGTCGGGTGCCCCTTCAGGGACCCGGAGCTTTGCCATCATCGTGAACGATCCCGATGCGCCGTACGGGAATTTTACCCACTGGGTGCTCTATGATCTTTCGCCTGCCTTGAACCAGCTTCCGTCCGGCATCCAGGAAACGGCGATTATCCCTGACGGAGGCTTCCAGGGAAGATCGGATTTCGGGAGAGCCGGTTACGGGGGGCCTTGTCCGCCGAACAGGAAGCACCGGTATTTTTTTCGGGTCTTCGCACTCGACAAGATCCTGCATCTTGAGCCCGGGGCGACGCGGAACACAGTACTCGCGGCCATGAAGGGGCACGTTTTGGCCGAGGGACAACTGATGGGAACCTACGAGCGGTCCTGAAGTGCTAAGGAGATTTTATGAACGCGGGACATGAAGTGCATCATCGCAAGAAGAGGATCCTGGCAGTCGATGATGACGGCCTAGTGAGGAAGTCTCTAGAGATCCTCCTCCGCGAGGCCGGTTATGAGGCGTCGGTGGCGAGTGGCGGGCAGGAGGCTTTGGGTTACCTCGTTCAAAGGCATTTTGACCTTTTGATCACGGATATTCGCATGCCGGGGATGGATGGACTCCAGGTCATCCAGGCGGTTCGCGATTATACCCGGGAAATGAAAAGGGAGCCGATCCCCGAGATCGTGCTTACCGCCTACAATGACGAACACGTTCGCGCATCCGCCGAGCGGCTGGGGGTCCGGGAATTTCTCCTGAAACCGTTCAAGATGGATGAGTTCTTGAAGGCTCTCGAGCGCAATTTGAGCCGGTAAGCTGCGCCCCAAGCTGTCCCGTCCCTATAAAAATCATGGAAAATGGTGCAAGATAAGGTATTATGAGCGTATGAAGTCAAATGATCTGGATTTTGAGATCTCGTTCCTCGAAGGCGTTCTGAAACACCGCCCCAATTATGTTGATGCCCTAGCCCCGCTCGCCGAGGCCTATACCCGCCGCGGTCTTTTTGAGAAGGGGCTTGAGATCGACAAGCGGCTGGCCTTTCTCTGCAAGGAAGACCCCATTGTTCATTACAACCTAGCCTGCAGTTTTGTCCTTTCCGGCTATACCTCGAAGGCCCTGACGGCGCTCAAGCGGGCGGTCAAGCTTGGATTTACGGACCTCGAGCATCTGCAGAAGGATCCGGATCTGAAACCTTTGCGCGATTATGCGCCGTTCCAGAAGTGGCTTTTGACCCTTTCCTCCAAAGTGCCTTCCTGAAGGATCCTTTTAAAGGAATGAATGGCAACCTCTCCCGCAATGAAACGTAAGAAACAGGAGCATATCGCCGAGCATCACGGCCGCAAATTGCTCAGGTTCCTCGAAAAGAAAAAAGAGTCCATTTCGCCTCTTTTGATCGTGACCCACGACTATCCGGACCCGGACGCTATTGCGACCGCTATGACTCTTCAGTTTATCGCCGAACGTCTTCACGGGATCAAGTCCCGGATCGTGTACAAGGGGATCATCGGGCGGGTGGAGAACCGGGCGATGGTGAATCTCCTCAAGGTTCCGGTCCATAAGTTCCGTCCCTCCGATATCCGGGCCTATGCCAACGCCGCCCTGATCGACACGCAGCCGGAATTTGAAAATAATCCTTACCCTCGGAACAAGAAGGTCCTGCTCGTGATCGACCAGCATCCTTATGTCAAGCGTCCGCTGGCGGAACTCGCGATCATCGATCCCGATTGCGGAGCGACGAGCGTCATCCTGGCACAGGCGCTGCTCCAAAGCGGTCTTGAGATCCCCAAACGTATCGCGACGGCGCTGGCTTACGGAATCCTGTCCGATACGCTTAATCTTTACCGGGCGCATCGCTCAGACATTATTCAGACCTATCTGGATGTCTTGCCCCTTTGCGATATGCGGACTCTGATCCGTATCCAGAATCCTCCCAAGTCGAAAAAGTTTTTTAGCACGCTGAACCGCGGGCTTCAGGGCGCTCGGGCCTTCCGCGGCGTGATCGTGTCCCATCTCGGGGAAGTGGAACATCCGGACCTGGTCTCCGAGATCGCGGATTTTCTTTTGACTTACAAAGGCATGGAACGGTCGCTTTGTACGGGCCGTTACAAAGACAAGCTGCACGTGTCTCTGCGGAGTAACCGGCTGACGGATGAAACCCCTGAGATCCTCCGTGATATTTTTGACGACCGCAAAGAAGCCGGAGGCCATGACATGGTGGCGGGCGGCAGTTTCCACGTGCACGGCAAGGATAAAGATGAGAGCCGGTGGAAAGAGGTGGAAGCCACCCTGGTCGCCCGGCTCCTGAAACGTCTGCGTCTTCCCGCGAAAGCAGATTTCTACAAACCCTTCCAGCACGAAAAGTCCGCTGCCCACTTCGCTGCTTCCTAGATAAACCATCGCACTTCTGCCCGAGCTGCCATTTCTTTGGAAATTCTTCTCCACAAGTGTGTCAAAAAGGATCAATGCTAAATCATTAAAGATATTTGTCGCTATATATTAATTGTTAATGTTATAAAAATAGTTCTTGAAGATTATATAGATTCTAAATATTATCAGAAGCTATTGATTTATTCTTTCGCTCAATGTACCTTTGTATTGAGGAAAAAGAATATGAAAATAGCTAATCATATAGGCCCGCTACGGGTGTGGAGTGAGAGTCCTAGATTTTGGGACTCTCTGGTTGGATTCCAGGTAAAGAGAAGGGACCCGAGATTGGGGAGAAAGGACACGGGTCTTGGAACGCGTTCCTCTTTTTTAAATGCGAATTCCAAGACCTGGGTTGCCAGTCCCCAAGGGGCGATCGCCTTTTTAACGGCCCCAATCTTTTCTTTCTTTTCCAAAAAGGTGATGGGGACCGCACCAATTTCAAAAAAAATGATTTTGAAATTGATAAGTATTGGGATGACGATTATTTTTGCCTGGTCGATTGTGATCACCCCCGCTATGGCGGAAACTTTGAAGTTCGAAGGCGGGACCGTGGATGTCAAGGTGCAGGACAATGTCACGAACTGGGATGTGACGGGGAATCCTGTGTGGAATCTTCCAGAGTTCAATGTGGGGCAGAATAGTATCTACAACATTAAGGGCATCGGATCGGGCGCGAGCTTGGCGCTTCTGGTGAACGGCGGATCTGCTTCCAATGTTTTCGGCACCATGAATCTGAGTAACCTTGCTTTCATCCTCCAGAATATTGCCGGCATCAATATCGGAAATACAGGCGCCATTCATCTTAACAATGCTTCGCTTATTGCTTCGACTCTGCCGCTCAATCTGAAGAGCACGGACTTTCTCACGGGGGACTATCAATTCAGCGGCGAGGGCAAGCTTTTATCCAATGCCGGGGGGATCACGGGAGGTATGGGCGATGTGGTCGCCCTGGTCGCGAACGCGATCAAAAACTCCGGGACAATAGAAGTGCCCATGGGTACCGTGGCGCTTGCCGCGGGGAAAACGGTGACCGTTGGGATTTCACCCGATGGAATGGTGAGTATTGGCGTCGATGAAGCGACCGCGAATTCCCTTGGTCTCAAGGATCAGATCAAGAACACGGGAGCGATCACGGCGGATGGCGGGAGGGTGCTCTTGAATGCCAAGGCCGTGGATGGGCTATACGATAAAGCAATAAACATTCAAAGAGATGCCAGTGCTGTTACGGTGGTCCGGGCGGATAATGGAACGATCGAATTCAAATCGCTGGGTGATATTTACAACGATGCCTTGATCCAGGCCACCAAGGGACAGGTCGAAATGACTTCGGAGCGGGGAGCCGTCACGAACGCTGGGACGGTCGATGCCACCAAGGGGCGTCTCGATATCAAGGCCCGGGACGATATTTTAAACGAGGCTCTCATCAAGGCTTCGGAGGGTAAGGTGTTCTTCGATTCGTCACAGGGGGGTATTAAAAACTCCGGGGAGCTTGAGGCCTCCAAAGGAAGTATCGAGATGAAGGCCCAAGGCGATATTGAGACGATGGGGAATCTCGAAGCCGCTTACTTGCGTGAGAAGGCGGCGGCTTTCCGGATCAGCGGAGGTTATCACGTTAAGCAAGCCACGCATGACAATCTGGATCATGCAATCACCTTCAATGCGAATGCCACGGTGAGCGGTTCCGAAGATGGTTCTTCGGCGGACGGTATTATCTCGGACAATGAAAACATAGTAGTGAATGCCGGAGTCACGCTGACGCTCGGTAGTGATTTCACGTTCATCGCGGATGCGAATGCCGACGGAACCGGTGCTCTTTTGATGGATTCGACGGCGACGATCAACGGCGGAGCGAGTCATTACAATTTGACGCTGAAGGCAAGTAAAACTGCCACGGGAGGGAATTCCACGATCGGGAAAGTAACGGATATCGGAAATCTTATGCTGGATGCCCAAACTCCAGGAGCAACTTACCAAGTTCGAAATGCCGTTTCGATGGCGGGAAATCTCGTCGTGAATAGCGGCGCGACCTTGACCGGGGGCTATAGCGTGACGGTGGGTGGCGGTAGCGTTACGGGAAATGGAAGAATCAATATGACGGGCGGAACATTCCTCGTGGATGGTGACGGTAACTTTGGCGGTACCACGGATTGGAATTTTTGGAGGCTTTATTTCGGGGATGGAACAGGAGATGCGGTGACGCGTAAACAGGGCCCGAATAAAGTGACCGCGCTCACGGAACTTAAGATCGCTCCCCATCAGGAATTAAAAGCAGGCACGAGCGACTGGGATCTTTCATGGGGAGGCGGTTATCTTACCGACGTGCTTCAAATCGTGGCCGGAGGAGAATTTGTTCTCGCCCTTTTGTCGGATGGAACTCTCCGAAGTTGGGGGTATAACGCATTCGGCCAATTAGGGGATGGGGCGACTTACACTGATAGCAATATTCCCGTGACTGTTTTTGGACTCTCCGGGATCAAAAGCATTGCCGCCGGATTACGGCATGGTTTGGCGCTTAAAGAGGACGGAACCGTTTATAGCTGGGGATGGAATAATTATGGTCAGCTTGGACGCAATGTTGGCGGGGCTAATTTTTCGAATACTCCAGGGATCGTTCGTGCGGTGGGCGATCTCACCGATGCCTTGGGCGGATTGAAAGGAGTGGAAAGTATCGCAGCCGGCGATTATCACTCGCTGGCCCTTTTTTCGGGAAGCAAGACAGTTTGCGCCTGGGGCTCGAATGGGTGGGGTCAGCTTGGAATCGGCGATGCGGCTATCACTGATTCCGCGGCTCCGGTGATGGTGGCAGATCTTGCGGGTGTTGCGGCCATCGCAAGTGGAGGAAAATCGTCCCTGGCGCTTTTATCCAACGGGACTTTGAAAAGTTGGGGGGCTAATTCCAGCGGCCAATTGGGGGATGGGACTTTTGACGATCAGTACGCCCCCGTAGCCGTCAGAAATCAGAATAATGACGATAGCCTTTCTCATGTAACTAGCATTTCAGTGGGATATGAATTTGCGATGGCTCTTCTGGAAAACGGGACCGTTGTGACTTGGGGGAGCAATTCAAAGGGGCAGTTAGGGAATGGTAGTGGGGAGAATAGTTCGTTGCCTGTAACCGTTGCGAGTTTGACCGGTGTGGAAAAAATCTCTGCAGGGAGCAATCACGCTTTTGCGATCCTCGCGAATGGATCCGTGAAAGGCTGGGGTCTCAATGAATATTCTCAATTAGGAGACGGCACTGGCTTGGATCACGCCACTCCCGTGGATGTGCCCCCTCTTCCCAGGGTTCTCAGTATCGTGGGGGGGAATCAGTTCTCCGCGGCGCTCATGAACGATGGTTCGGTTAAAACCTGGGGTGATAACTGGAACGGGCAGTTGGGGAACAATTCGTGGACGAACTCCCTAACACCTGTCTTTGCTTTTTCGGGATTCGATGAGACACGGCTCACCAATATTTCTCAGATCTCTGCGGGAATTTATCACAGTCTCGCCCTTAAAAGTGACGGATCTCGTGTCTACGCATGGGGAGAAGGAACCCTCGGACAACTGGGGAACGGGACATGGACAAGCTCAAGTACACCGGTGGAGGTGCTTAATGAGGACGGGACCGGTTATTTGTCTAATGTCGCAAGCATTTCAGCGGGCTCGTACCATTCTCTGGCGCGGCTTAAGGACGGGACCGTCAGGAGTTGGGGCGACAACGAATTCGGACAATTGGGCAACGGGAAGAGTGGGGCGACAGAGAAGAGTTCCAAACCGGTCGTAGTGACGGGACTGTCGGGGGTTTCAGACATTGCCGCCGGAGGATTTTTCTCTCTCGCGATTCTTGCTCAAGGGACGGTGAGCATCGCGGATGATACTGTTTGGAGTTGGGGGTCGAATCGATATGGTCAACTCGGGAACGGCACGGAAGTAGACAGTTCTGTTCCCGTTCAGGTGCATGGTGTGGGTGATAGCGGATTCCTCACCGGAGTTTCCGACATTGCGGCGGGATGGTTCCATTCATTGGCCCTTTTGTCGGATGGCGCCGTGAATAGCTGGGGCCGGAATAATTACGGGCAGCTTGGTAACGGCATTTACGCGAATAGTCCTACCCCCGTTTTTGTGAAGAATACTGACGGGAGTGGAAACCTTTCCGGAGCGAAGGCTATTGCCGCCGGCGCTTATCACTCCTTAGCCATTACAGATGCCGGAACTCCTCTGGATCTAAGCGACGACTTTGTTCAGTCTTGGGGATTTAATGGCTACGGAGAATTGGGGAACCCTGGGGGTGAGAGTCCTCTTCCTGTGACAGCCTTGGGGACGACCGGGGCGCGAACCATCAGTGCGGGAGGTTATAAGTCTTTTGCGATCATGGGCGATGGCACTGTGTACGGTTGGGGGGATAACAATAACGGGGATCTTGGGGGCGGAGGCGGGGTGACTGGTTTTTCGTCTCTTAACGAGCCCGTAGTGCTTCCCAACTATGCGACAGCTACCGCCTTGGTCGGGGGGTGGGGGCATTCGATGGGCCTTTTTCCGGACCACACAGTGAAAAGCTCGGGGCTTAACGCTAGTTGGCAGCTTGGGATTAACTCCGATGATATGTATTCGGCGACGCCCCAAAATGTGAAAGTGCTTGCTCATGCTCCGTTTACGGTCGAGGGTACTTTTACCGCGGAGGATTCCACCTTCCTTTACACCGGGGACTACGGTTTCGGTCGCGTCGTCGTGACAGAGATTGCTGATGTTCAGTATAACAATCTTATTTTACAGGGGCAGCTTGCGGATTACATGGTCGACCGGACGTTTCAATCGCTGACGATCGAAGATCTGAATCGCATGGCGCGAGGGCGTTGGGCGGTGCTGGGGGATTCTCTTAAGTCGACTGATATTGCTATGAAGGGAGATAATCCGACCACAAAGAGATTTGATGCTAACTCCAACTTTTTTAATCCGCGGATCACTCCGACATTGGAGACGATCGTGACCGTTGTTGAAGGGGCTGTTTACATCGTGGACGGGGCCAATGAGACGTCACTTCTCAAGCAAGGCGAATCCCTGAAAGTGGGTTATAAAGAAAAAAAGAAAGAGTTGGAGGGATCAAGGCCCAAGCCGCCCCATGGGAAGCCGGCAGTGGTTTCTCCCCCGGCTGTTCCTCCCGGGCAAGATCTTGCCGTGAAAAAGCCTGCCGTTCCTGTCGTGGTCCGAAGTACGGCGGACGGGACCCGCTATGGGACCTTGAAAAATCCAAGCAAGGATGTGTTCGTAAAATGCCCGGGCGGGGAGTGGCAAGGGGCGAAGGATGGGATGGTGATACTGCCCGGGGATGTGGTGAAGACCGCGGCTGCGGGTTCAGTCGAGGTTTTGATGGAAGGCGGGAAGGTGGGCCGCATTGAAATTAAGGAAGGGAGTATTTTTCGTATCAGCCGATCCGAACAAGATCCTCTGACGGGAGATAAGAATACGCTCCTAGAGCTTGCCATCGGGAAATTGATCGCGCATGTCGAGAAGCTTTCAGGAAAGTCCAGTTTCGAAGTTCAGACGCCGACCGCCTTGACCGGTGTCCGTGGCACGGTCTTTGAAGTGGTGGTACGCGAAAAGACTTGAAAATGGCGGCGGGGTGCGTCGTACGGTGACATGACACCTGCCGTGAGATCGCCCGAAGCATAGCCCCGGGAATACATCTAAAGTTCTCCTCCCTAGATTCCGAAAACCTTTAAAAGGCACTTTCACAGGAGCATCTCGGGAAAATGACCCCTTTAAAGAATCCGCCATCCGGCCTATTACAGGCCCCCGAAAGTTTTTTGAGGCGCCAAAAGCGCGATGTCGTTTTTTTTTTCAACACCACCTTCCGTTTGCACCTCGTTCATTTCATCGGCTGTCTTCTGATCATCCTCATTCAGGCGATGCTCATGACGACGCCCCTGATGATGCGCTTTGAGAACGTTTGCATCGATCTGTTCATTCGCAACAGACCGCCGATCGCGATGCATCCGGCGATCGTTCACATCGATATGGCAGAGGATAGTCTCCAGGGACTTGGGCGTTGGCCTTGGCCTCGCTACAACCACGCGGCGATGGTGTATATCCTTCACTCGTGGGGCGCGAAGGCGATCGTTTTCGACGTGATCTTTAGCGACCTCAGTACGAGTTTTGACGATGAGGCGCTGGCCCAGGCGATCAAGGAATCGGGCAATGTGTATTTACCCGTCATGCTGGAAGAGATGAATCGTCAAAAGAGCTGGGTCCACTCAATGCCCAAGTTCGAAGAGTTTGTGAAAGGGACCGGGCATGTGAATGTTTTTCCTGATCCGGACGGAACACTTCGCCGCGCGCCTCTTTACCTTACACATGGAGGCAAAACCTATCCCTATCTAGGGGCGCAGGTGGCGTTTGACTACCTGGGCCAGGATCTTGAAAAGGAGAAATCCTGGATACCCCTAGATCAGAACGGCAATGTGTTCATCAATTGGGTTGGGAAGTGGAAGGATTCTTTCCTCCACTATTCCTATCTCGACGTCATGAAGAGTTATGCCCAGATCCAAGCGGGACGGCCGCCGCTTATTTCTCCAGAAAAGTTCAAGGGCAAGATCTGCGTGATCGGCCTTACGGCGATCGGCCTCACGGATATCAAGGCGAATCCCGTGGAAGGGGTGTATCCCGCGGTGGGAGTTCAAACCAATATCATGAACAGTATTCTCATCCGGAAGTTCGCCCAACCCGCGCCTTTCAGGTGGAATGCGTTTGCGCTCTGGGGGATCGGAATCCTGGTCTCATTTATATTTATCTTCTCAAGAAGGGTTACTTCGCTGGTTTTGGGTCTTGCGATAGGACTCTTGTGGGCGTTGTTCTCATTCTGGGTTTTCATCGAATGGGGCCTCTGGATCTACACCATAAATCCGCTGATTTTGATCTTTTCACTCTTTGTTTTCTCGGCTGTATTTTCTCTCATGCTCGGGAAACGTGAACAGGCGCGTCTCTTTGCTCTGGCGTCGCGGGATGGTCTGACGGGGCTTTACGTGATCCGCCATTTCCGGAACCTTCTCAACGTGGCTGTCACCGAAGCCCGCAAAAAAGGGCTGCCACTCTCCTTGATTCTGATGGACCTGGACCATTTTAAGAGGATTAATGATACGCATGGACATGTGGCGGGCGACGCCGCTCTTCAGTATGTCGCTCAGGTTTTGCGTCTTGCGACACGCATTGAAGGAGAGGCCTTGGAATCGAATCCGGTGGGCCGCTATGGCGGCGAAGAATTCATTGTTATGTTCAAAAGAGCCCATCTGATCGATGTGGCTGTTAATTATGCTGAAAAGATCAGGCGTCAATTGGAACAGAATCCCTTCCGCTATAAAGAGGTCGCAATCCCGCTCACGGTCAGCCTTGGGGTTGCGACGCTCAAACCTGAGGAGACGGTGCCGGATATGATGGTTCTTCGCGCGGATGAGGCGCTTTATCGGGCGAAGACGGGAGGCCGGAACAGAGTCTGCACGGAAAATGAATCAGGCGAAAATGCACCGGAAAAAGAAGTCGAATGAGGTTCCGTGAGTCCTAATCGCTCTTTTGGATCGAAAAAAACCTTCATGAAATTAGGGGTGTCTTTTCTTCTGATCGCGGTTGGATGCTGTTTACCCACGGGTTATCTTTTCGCGGCTAGTGCGGATCGAGCGGTTAACTTCGGAGCTTCGGCAGCGGTTCAAGAGTCCAAGATCCGTAAACAAGCTGAGCAGAATCTGATGCGGAAGAAGCCGGAAAAGCCGCTGACTTTTGGAGAAGAATCTGCACCCGCAGTTCCGGACACAGGACCCTCCTTCGTTGTGACGAAAATCATCCTCGAAGGAGATGTCATGCTCGAGCCGCCGGAGTACACACCACTTCTTGAGAAGTATGAAGGCCGGGAAATACATTTCTCTGAGATCCAGAAGCTGATCAATGCCCTCGAGCAGCTTTTTCGCGCCAAGGGATTTATCGCGGTTGTCTTGCTGCCTCCTCAAAAAATGGAAAGCCAGGAGATCCATCTTAAGGTCGTGACGTCACGCATGGGAAAGCTTTCGGTCGAGAATAACCGTTATTTTATGAAATGGCGCACCCGCTCTTATTGGAAGACGCGGCCAGGCGAGGTCCTTATTTACGACAAGATCCGATCGAGCGTGATGGATATGAATGAGAATCCGGACCGGGTGGTGAAGCCGATCCTCAAGGCCGGCGCGGAGGAGGGGACGACGGATGTGGTGCTGAATGTTGAGGATCAGTTTCCGGTTCATGCGGGGGCTTCGTTCGACAACCAGGGTGTGAAGTTGACGGGAAAGGATCGCCCGGGTTTCGCGCTGCGAAGCAATAATTTACTCGGTCTTGATGACATATTTCTGATCGGGACGACGTTCGGCAAGGATTTTGGCTCGCTTTACCTTTATCACGTGATCCCCATTTCGAATTACGGGACAAAGTTCATCTGGTCCTTTAGTCATGCGCAAGTGAATCCAAAAAAACAATTCTCCGGGCTTGGGGTCAACAGCACCTCTGAAACCTATAGTCTGGCCTTGCAGCAGCGCGTGATTCGCACGGATAAATATTCAGGAAACGTCCAACTCGGTTTTGATTTCAAGGAGAAGCATACCCTTCAGCAGAGCGTGACCACGGTGTGGGATAAGGAGCGGGTGTTGTCGCTTTTGGGGACTTTTCAGTCCCGGGACCGGTGGGGTGGTTGGGCGCTGGGGCAGGGCGTTTATTTCGGACTTCCGACTTTTGGCGATGGCTGGGCACTCGCGAGCGGTGGGGGGGAGCAGTCTTTTTTAAAATATACTTATTCGCTGACAAGGCTGACGCAATTGCCGTGGCACACCAAGGCGATCTGGGATCTTCAAGGGCAACTTTCGCCGGACCACCTTCTGCCGCAGGAACAGATGTTCCTTGGCGGTGCCAATTCTATTCGCGGTTATCCGGAAAGCGATTACGGGGCGGACGAGGCGCTTCAGTCCCGGTTGGACTATCTCCTGCCGCCTTACGGGATGCCCGCAACATGGAAGATGCCGTTCGATAATATCCCGCTGAAAGATCAGGTGAATCTCATAGGCTTTTTTGATACGGGCTATGGGCGGGTGCATCAACCCGACGCGGTTTTTGAGCAGCGGTCTGATTTTTTGATGGGTGCGGGAGGTGGTTTTGAGCTTCGCTTTCGCAAGTATGCTTCCGCCCGTCTCCAGTGGGGCGTTCCTCTCGGCGACAAGCCGATCACCGAAGGTGGCCGGTCCCAGCTCCATTTCACATTCAACGTCAATTACTGACAACGCACGGTTTCTTGCCAGGCGGGGACGTAACTTTTTTGAAAGTTCAGTGAAGAATATTGAATTTGTTGGCAAGGCTTCTCTCCTCGGACTATAATACGCGCGTTGTTTTCTTGTCACCGTATCCTTAAGGAGGATTGTTCATGAAAAAGGCATTGCTTATCACGCTTGGAGTTATCGTCATCATCGGCCTCTCTGTCGGGCTTATGTTTGGGGGCACCTACAATAACCTCGTGACCAAGGAAGAAGGCGTGAAAAGCGCCTGGTCGCAGGTGGAGAACGTTTACCAGAGACGTTTGGACCTTGTGCCGAACTTAGTCGCGACGGTCAAAGGCTATGCCGCGCATGAAAAAGAAACCCTTCAAAACGTGGTCGAAGCACGTTCGAAGATCGCCAAAATGAACATTACCTCCGACGTTTTGAATAATCCCGACGCACTCGCGAAGTTCCAGGAAGCGCAGACCCAGATGACTTCCGCTCTGAGCCGTTTGATGGTCGTGGTGGAACAATACCCGGATCTTAAGGCCAGCCAGAACTTTCTCGCGCTTCAGACTCAGCTGGAAGGTACCGAGAACCGCATCACGGTTGAGCGTAAACGTTTCAACGAAACGGCCCAGGATTACAATGCCTTCCGCCGCCGTTTCCCGAACGTCGTCGTGGCCAACTTCATGGGCTTTCAAAACAAAGCCTATTTTCAGGCCGATCAGGATGCCAAGACGGCTCCTCAGGTCAGATTCTAGTCAATGTCCGTAAAAATGGGGCAGGTTGGTTCAATGAAAAAATCAGCCTGCCTCTTTTCCTTTCTTCTCGCTTTCCTCCTTACATCCTCCGCTCTTTTCGCGCTGGAAGTCCCCAAACGCGCGGAAGGCTACGTCACGGATCGCGCGGGGATATTGTCTTACCCCGTCCGAGCTCATCTCGAAGATACCCTTCGGGCTTACGAGGAGAAAACCTCTAACCAGGTCGTTGTCGTGACCTTACCGTCCCTTGAAGGAAATTCCATCGAGGATTTTTCCATCCGTCTTGCCCAGGCCTGGAGGGTCGGCCAAAAGGGAAGAGACAATGGCGTGATCTTTCTGATCTTCAAGAACGACCGCAAGATCCGCATTGAAGTTGGCTATGGCCTGGAAGGCGTCTTGCCTGACGCGCTCGGGGGCCAGATCATTCGGGACGTGGTCGCGCCTTATTTTCGTAAGGGAGATTACTCCGGCGGCATCGTCGCCGGTACGGACGCGATCATGGCGGCAACTCAAGGTGAGTTCAAGGGAGTTTCAAACAAGGGCCGCGAGGGAAGTGCCGCCCGGTTGATGGGCATACTTTTGGTTTTCATCGTATTTCATGCTTGGGCGAGTTCTCAGTCCCGTCGTGTGGGAGGGCGGGGGAGACGTGGCGGTTTTTTCTACACTGGCGGTGGTTTCGGAGGGGGCGGCGGAGGGGGTGGATTCGGAGGAGGTGGAGGATTCAGCGGCGGTGGCGGTGGCTTTGGGGGCGGTGGCGCCTCGGGAGGTTGGTGAATTTGATGCGTGTCACTTATCCTGTTTTTTTCTTTACAAAGAAAGAGAAAGCCCAGATTCTTGCGGCGATCCAGGAGGCCGAGAAGAATACGTCGGGCGAGATCCGTGTTCACCTGGACTACAAGGCCCGCGGCCCGGTTTATGGCCATGCACAGAAGGTCTTTCAGCGGATTGGAATGACCAAAACGGCCCAGAGAAACGGCGTTTTGATCTATCTCGCGACGCGTGATAAAAAGTTTGCCGTGCTTGGCGATGTCGGCATCAATGAAAAGGTTCCCGAAGGATTCTGGAACGACGTGGTCGGGATCATGCAATCTCATTTCAAACAAGACAAGTTTGCCGAGGGTATCTCCGAGGCGGCGCTCAGGATCGGCGAAAAGCTCAAGGCCTATTTCCCCCATCAGGCGAACGACAAGAACGAGCTGGCGGACGGAATCTCTTACTGAAAAGCAGTATGTGGTAGGTCGTATGTTGAAGGTAGCCGGGGAGCGCTTTTTTTTACTACATACTACATACCACCGACTCCCTACTACGGATTCAAAATGGACATTCACGATTCCTGGGAAAAGGCGCTGAAAGTGACCGAAATCATCCGGCCGCGCGTCCAACCGCTGCAAACTTTTACCTCCACACAAATCCCCTATGTTTTTTTAGCCGAATCTGCCGTAAATCATGGTGACACCGTGGTGCGGAAGGGCGAAGTGACGGTTGATAAGCCTTCGATCATCCTGCCGCCGGACCTGCCGCAATTCGAGGGGTTCGAGTTCGATCAGAAATTCTCGGGTGTCGAGGATTACCTGACGACTTTTCTCATGGTGCGGGGGATTCGATTCCCTTCGATGAAGTATGAGAACAAGATAGCCTCGTTGGATATTCGCGAGGAAAAGCTTTCAAAATCGGTGGAGTTTTATTCCCATCTTTTGCAGCGCCAGGAGAATGTGTCGACCGGGCTTGTGATCGGCCCGGAGGACTGCTGGCAGTTTTCGGTTCTGATCTTCATTTGTAGTCAGATCACACGCTCCGCCGAAGGGGATATCCGGAAACTTTTTGACCGTTTCAACAAGTCCTGACCCTGGACACACCGGGTGTGGCGCGCCACACCCGGTGTGTGCAGAGGATGAAAGGGATCTTATGCCAAAAGACTACGCTTCATTTTTGAATTCCGCATGCGGGAAGATATGGAAAAAAGTCGGGGCCCGGCGTCGCGCCGGAGTGACGACACCTCTTTTCTCGCTTCATTCTAAGCAGAGCATCGGGATCGGGGAGGCGCCGGACCTGAAGCTTCTCATCGACTGGTGCAAGAAGACCGGGCTTTCCATCATCCAGCTTCTCCCTCTCAATGATGTCGGTTTTGACTTCCGTCCCTACGATGCCCAGAGCAGTATGGCGCTCGATCCGATGTATTTGTCGCTTGAGGGCCTTGCGTGCTGTGATCTGAAACCGTTCGCCGCGCGCATCAAAGCTCTTCGCCAGGCATTTCCGGCGGGGAAGGCCCGGGTGGATTACGGGGTCAAGAAAGCCAAACTCGAACTTCTTCAGGCTATTTTCGAGAGTCTCGTAGCGCCCCAGAAAGGGAAAGCTTTTGCGGTTTATCTCAAGGCGAACAGGGATTGGCTGGACGATTATGCTGCCTTTAAGACGTTGAAAGAGAAGTACCGGATGATCGGCTGGATGGATTGGCCGGCAGAGTTTAAGACCAAGGAACCCAAGGCGGTGGCTTCGTTCGTCCGGATCCATGCGGGCGGCGTGCTTTTCCACAAGTGGCTCCAGTGGCAGCTCGCCCTGCAGTTCCAGCAAGTAAAAAAGTATGCTGCAAAGAACCGCGTCCTTCTCATGGGAGATATGCCGTTCCTTGTTTCCCGAGACAGCGCTGATGTTTGGGCGAATCAGGAGTATTTCAAACTCGATCTTTCCTCCGGAGCGCCGCCCGATCTTTATTTTGCCCAAGGCCAGCGCTGGGGCATGCCGCCTTACAACTGGGAGCGGATCGCGGCGGACGGTTTCAAATATCTGCGCCGCAAAATGAAATGCGCGGAGAATCTCTTTGACCTTTACCGGATCGATCACTTTGTCGGGATGTTCCGCCTCTGGACGATCTCGCTTACGGAACCGGCGGAACACGGCGGGATGCACGGCCGTTTTGATCCCCCGGATGAACATCGTTGGAAAGAGCACGGTGAAAAGATCCTGGAGGTGATGCTGCAAAGCGCGAAGATGCTTCCCTGCGCGGAAGATCTCGGGGTGGTCCCGAAATGCTCCTACGAGATCCTGGAAAAATATAAGATCCCGGGCTCAGACGTTCAGCGGTGGGTGCGGAACTGGGGCAAGGACTTCCATTTCAAAAACGGGGACGTTTATCGCGAGAATTCTATGGCGATGCTGTCGACGGATGATACCAGCGCTTTTTGCGCGTGGTGGGAATACGAGGCGGGGACAGTCGATGAATGGTTTTTTCAGAAAAAATGCGAGGAAAAGGGCATCTCTTTTGACCATTTTAAGGAAAAACTTTTTGACCTCGCGCACTCAAAGCATGGACGTCTTCGTTGGCGCCGCGAAATCGGAAGTGTGGGAATGCTTCTTTCGATCCTTGGCCGGAGTCATGATGAGGCCTGGCATCTGGTGGATGCTTACCAAGGCTCGGGCGAGGAACGAAAGTTCTATTGGCAGCATGTCGGCATGACGGGGCCGGTCGAACACCGGGCTTCGGTGGAATTCGTCCGAAGGGCTCTTGAGAACGTCAATCAGACCCGCTCTATTTTCAGTCTGCAGATTCTCCAGGATTGGCTTTCTCTCGCGGCGTTCGAAGGACGCGATGCCTGGGAGTATCGCATCAATGTCCCGGGGAGTATGGGAGATCAGAACTGGTCGCTTGTGGCGCCCTTTTCTCTGGAGACGATGCAAAAGCTTGCTGTGAACAAAACTATTCGAAAAATCGTGGTTGATTCCGGGCGGTATATCCCCGTAGAATAGCGCGCGTTTTTTTTGCGAGCCAGTTTGAAAACCCCGTGGAATTATTATGAAAATTGATGTAAATGTTCGCGCCGTTTTGGTTGGCATTTTTTTTATTACGGTTCTTGTAGGGAGCGTCTTCTTTGCCAAAAGCAAAAGGCCTGCTTTTGTCCCGCCTGTACAATCCGTGGCAGGGGGAGGGGCTTCTCGTGGGGCTTTGAAGGTGCGTGGCCCGGTGAACGCCCCCGTGAAGATCGTTGAATACAGTGATTTTCAATGCCCGTCCTGCCGCGCTGCGCAATCGGATCTCGAAGCTTTGTTCAAGAACTATCCGGGGAAGATCCAGCTGACCTTCAAACATTTTCCACTCAAATCGCATCAGTGGTCTATCTACGCGCATCAAGCTGCGGAGTGCATGAACCACCAGGGGAAATTTTGGCTTTACCAGGATACGCTTTACGCGAAACAGCAAGATTGGTCGCCTTCGAAAGTCGCCCCGGTTGAGATCCTCGGACGGTATGCCCAGGAGTTGGGCGCTGAGATGAAACAATTCGGCGCCTGCATGGCGGATGTGGCCGTAGCGCGAGATATTTTTTTGGAAAAGGAGGAGGGCAATAAGCGTCAAGTCAACGCGACTCCGACTTTCTTTGTGGGGGAGGAGCGATTTGTCGGGCCCCGGGAAATGCAGGAGCGGGGAGAGAACGCGATCCGCAAAGCGCTCGGTTTGCCGCCGAAGACTCCGGCCGAGAAGAAACCGGAGCCGATCGCGCCGGCACCTCTGAAGGGGGCCGCCCAATGATCAGCCTGAACGCGGAAGAAAAAAGCTACAGGATCTTATTTTGGGGGCGCATCTTTATCGGGCTCGTCTTCGCTTATTCGGGGTTTACCAAACTCCTGGAGCCCGTTGAGAATTTTCAGGGCGGTATGGCGGCTTATGAGATCATTCCTTATGTGCTCATTCCGTTCCTTGCCCGCGTGATCCCTTGGATCGAATTTATTTTCGGGGCTTTTTTGATCACAGGCTATTTGCCGCGCTTAAGCGCCCTTGTGTTGGCCGGTCTGTCTTGGAGCTTTGTGCTGCTGATCCTTGCCACGCGCCTTGTGACCGGAGTGCTTCCGGCCAATTGCGGGTGCTTCGGGGAGGGAAGCCTCATCCATCTTAAGCCGATGCAGGTCCTGGTGATGGATATTATAAATACGGTTGTCGGTCTTCGTCTCGCCCTGCTCAAGGTGCATCCCTTCGGCTTGTCCGCTCTTCTGAAACAGAAGTCCTGAAGACTCCCACAGATCTCGATCAAGCATCATGTGGAATCAGCGAGGTCCCCATCTCCATCGGATAATCCTAAATGCGATCGGGATATTAGAAAAAAACACAGAATTCCAATAATTTGGTATACTCCCACCTCGAAATTTTAACAAAGTTCATCGGGGCGTAGCGCAGCCTGGTAGCGCACACGCTTGGGGTGCGTGCGGTCGAAGGTTCAAATCCTTTCGCCCCGATTTTTTTCAGGTAAATAAAGGAGTTGCGAGAAGATATCTCGTGACTCCTTTTTTGTTTTTCGGGGATTGAAGAGTAATCATGCTAATTCTAGGCTAAAAAGAGTCTCATGCCATTCTTCTGAGTAGCCGATACCTAAATTGAACAGTAGTAAAGAGCGTTACTCAGTAAAAATATTATTGAAAATCCATTTCAACACGATGAAATTTTCTGAATTTTACCTAGAAAGGTGTTACGGCATATGCGAACTTCACCCGTGAGTTGTCCATGTTAATTGATGTGGGTACTTGCTTGCAGGATACTCCCGATGAGCGAGTGAATCATAGCATCCTTAAACGCGCTGCTGAATTCAAGATCGGGAAATTTTTTTGTAGCGGGTTCTGTCCCGAAGACTGGAGCCTAGTTCATAGCCTCGCTCGGGAAGAGGAACAAATCGTCCCATTTTTTGGCATTCATCCTTGGTATGCCAATCAAGTTCCGGCTGCATGGGAAAAGCAACTTATGCACATGGTGTCCCTGGATATCGGGGCGGGGATCGGCACCATCGGACTTGATCGATCGAAAAGCGGAGGCGATTTCGAAAATCAGAAAAAAGTTTTTTTAAGTCAGATTGAAATTGCAAAACGGTTATCAAGGCCTATCGCGATTCATTGCGCAATGGCCTTTGAGGATATGTTGCCCTTGTTGCGTGATCATGAAGCGCAGCTTACTCGATTCATGATCCACGCTTATCAAGGAGACTCAAAGACGCTTGAACAACTCCTCAAACTCGGCGCCTATATCTCTTTTTCAAGGAAAAGCCTTCACCTTGGGAATGTGCTGGTGCTGAATTTGGTCAGACAAGTGCCTAAGGACCGGTTGCTTCTAGAGACGAGTTTTCCGCATATGAATTCCAATAAGATTGATACGGGCATTAGCTTTGACATGTACTTTAAATGTCTTCAAGAAACATATGCCTTAGCAGCCCGAGCCACCGGAACAGATGCGGAGGATCTTAGGGAAGCCGTTTGGAACAACAGTATCACATACCTTTCTGGTAACCTTCCTTCAAAGAAAGAGTCTGCTAACGGGAGATTGTGATTTTCCCTGTATTGATCGAAAACTCACGCAATTTCCACGGTATAGAATTGAGATAGTTTCAGTACAATCCTAACGTATTGTAAACGTGTGTGAGGATGGCAATAGGAGCTAATGACGTAAGTCGCCTAAGCATGATGCTATTAAAAAACGCACTCAGGCACTCTTGGTGGCGTGCGGTCGAAGGTTCAATTCCTTTCGCACCAAAATTCAGAAAGCCTGGGAGTTTATCTCCCGGGCTTTTTGTGTTTATAGAGGTGGACGAAAGATGTGAGGGGAGCGCTGCTAATAATAGCAACTGAGGCTGCTTTTATGGGGCGGGTGGCCGACTCGGAATGGAGTGGAGGGCGCCAAATCCTTTCACCCTGATTCTTTTCTCAAGAGGGACAAAGCCTTGCAGCGTTTGTCCCTTCTTGCTTTTTAGGCCGCAAAGCCAACCGCCACGTATTTGCTACGTAGCCGGAGGGCCGCTATAGGGAGACGAGAGATTCTCGCCAGAGGACGGATTCGTCCACATTTGTTTCGGAGTGCGATGTCACAGAAAGTTCTTATGTTCTTTTCCAGTCATTAAACCCTGCAGCCGTCTATTTATAGCGCTTCCCCTGCATCCAATAGGACATATTTTGTGCAATCTATATTTAATGGTCTTTTTAGCCACGGCCGCTCGTCGTTTAAATATATCGCTAGTTTTATCGTGAATAATATTGCCATATTTAAAGATTGGCTGCTTTACAGTGTGGCAGCATATATAAATATCTCCGTAGGCATGGATGGTTCCTATCATGCCGTAGCAATGGCATGCGGAAAACCCGTGTTCTCTCGCCCCAAATATCAGTTTAAGCTTTGTAGAAAGAATAGTTTTTCTTATGGTTTTATCTTTATAAATTTTATCTAATTCTTGCTTTATCAGCGTAAGTTCTTTTTTGGAATAGGGCGAGCTACCCAGGGTGATTTCCAGTGGCCTAATCTGAATATAGTCTATTTTTCTGAACTCGCGTTCAATTTTCTCTGCAAAATTGTAAATATCTTTATAGTTATACCTATTTATCACGGTCTGAACTCCAATAGTGCACATGTAGCCCAATTCGGCACGCTTTCTCAGCAGTAATGCTAGTGCTTTTTCAGCTTGTGATAGACCGTTTACCCCTCTTATTAATTGGTAAATTCCGGTATTTAGAGAATCTAGGCTTATCCTGATCCATTCGCAATGCTTTAGCAACTCTCCAGCATTATCCTCATTAATCATCAGTCCATTTGTGATAATCCCGACTGATAGCCCCAATTGTTTTGCATGTTTTAACGATCTGATGGTGAAAGGGTTGCATAGCGGCTCACCGCCTCCGCTGAATATCAGCCCTCTAGCACCCAGCTTGTGAATATTATTTACGGCTTTTCTGATCTCCATTAAGCTCATCATGTGGCCGTCTTTAGTGCCATTAGAGGAGCAGTAGTAACAGTCGTTATTACATTTATTCGAGGGATGTATCTCCAAAGTAACCGGTTTGATTGTCGCTCCGTTTTCCCAATCGTTTAAGGTGCCGAGATGATAAAAAATTTTATCGCTCGTGATGTATTTATCCAATTGCATCCTCCTTATAATTGAAACGGTCTCATTAAGCAGCTGCCTGAAAACCTCGATTCTGTCTTACGCTTTCCATCCAGTTGACTGATATTAAACCCTTACCATGAGAATCATGGTTTACTCGTATTGGGGACATTGCCGTGCGAATTGGTGAATTCTAGCGATTTTCTCATAGATTGTCCTTTTAAGTTTCAAGGGTTTGTGACCTTCCCCAAATCAGTGGACATGTTGTTTAGTTAGCACCGTGAACCTTTAATTCGACCAATAAGGATAATTTGGATTTTCACCGTCTCCTTTAAAGAACTGAATGGATTTGATAATTGATCTTCCCCGGAAAAGTGGGCACAACGAAGAATTGGTTTTAGCATGAAAGCCAGCTCATCACATGCGGGCATCCAATGGAAGGGCAAAGCGTCAAGAAGAAGCGACTTGACAGAGATTCCAAGATTTCAACAGTTAAGATGCTCACCGAGGGCGGCCACAAGGCGTCCGCGTGGCCCGGAGTTTAGGAATCTAGCCTAATCCGCTCTACAGCTGGAAGCGGAAGTTTAGTGACAATGGCGAGAAGGCCTTCTCCGGCAATGGCCATTTGACCGAGATTGCGGTGCTTCGTCGAAAACTGCGGGATGTCGAGATGGAGCGCGACATCTTTAAAAAAGCAGTCGGCATACTTTTTAAAAAAAACGACCGAAAACGGTTCGCTTTCATAGGCGATCACCGTTCGGTCTTTCCGCTCGAAGAGATGTGTCGGGCGTTGGAAGTATCACGGAGTGGGTATTATGCGTTCAAGAAGCGGCCCAAAAGTCAGCGGCGGGTCGATAACGAACGACTGCTCATTGAGATAAAGCGAGTGTTCTGGCTGAATGACCGCAATTACGGCAGCCACAGCCCGCGGATCTGGGAGCAAGTTGCATCGTAAAGAACAGATGCGCTGTCCCGAGAACCGTGTGGCGCGGATTATGCGTGTTAATGGCATTGTTGCCATCCAGAAGCGTAAGTTACGGGTAACGACGAACTCGAAGCACGATCATCCGGCGTGGCCGAATGTTCTGAACCGGAACTTTGTGATTGAGAAGCCCAATTCCGCTTGGGTGTCGGATATCACTTATGTCTGGACGCTCGAAGGCAGGCCGTATGTGGCAACAGGGCTTGATCTGTTCTCACGCGGTATCGTGGGATGGGCGATGGATAAAACCATTGCCGACACACTGACGACGCAAGCCATGCAGCAAGCGATCTTGCGGCGCAACCCGACGAAGGGCCTTATCTGTCATTCGGACCGGGGCAAGCCAGTATGCCGACAATGATTTTAAGGCGATACAGGCCCAGAACGAGTTCGTCGGGAGCATGAGTCGCAAGGGGGACTGTTGGGACCATGCCGTCGCAGAGAGATTTTTTCACACTCTCAAGGTCGAGTTGATTCCTCGGAATAAGTTCAAGACTCGGGATGAAGCAAAAAGAAGAATCTTTGAGTGCGTCGAGATATATTATAATCGCACAAGGGCTCATTCGACGCTTCGTTATTTGAGCCCTTTTGAATACGAAAAAGAAGCGGTCTTGGTATAATAAAAAATTGGAGGAGAAAAAAGAATTTGCGCACAAAAATGCTTGCTTTAATAGGAGCCTTCTTGGTGGGTTCATTGGGATACGCTGCAACAATTAATATAGCCCTTGAG
>Ga0114951_10000639_pt1 | contig 47027 bp, 58 predicted proteins | sample AM7aDNAmetaG_FD_88677 | JGI IMG/M metagenome (GOLD analysis project Ga0114951, IMG submission 88677) | Freshwater microbial communities from Finland to study Microbial Dark Matter (Phase II) - AM7a DNA metaG | ecosystem: Environmental > Aquatic > Freshwater > Lake | place: Finland: Lake Alinen...
CTCGTGACCGCTTCGCTAAGGCAGGCAGGCACACGAAGCGAGGGTGATAGGACCACCTTGCCATGCCAACCAGTTTTCCCTCGAGGAAAATAAAACTCGTGATGGGACGTCCAAGGGGGACCCTGCTCAAATCTCTCCCGGTCCATGCACACCACGACCACGAACTTCGTCTAGCTTGTCACGCTGCCTTTCTCTGCTTTCTGCTTTCTGTTTACTAACTAGCGGAGGCAAACTTCAACGCTGTATTCACTGTATTCACTGTATTCACTGAACTAAGGAGCATGACAATGCAACAAGCGAGGTTGAATGATGAATGCAGGCTCACCGTATCAATACGGTTGCGAATCACCTCTTGAAAAGTTTTCTCGAATGTAGTATACTTGTATTAACAATTGAGAGAGACGATCACCTCTAAGTGATCCACACACGAAGCTAAGGAGTAATGACATGAACACGTTCACTCTGACCTTGACCGACGAACAGCTCGCCTCGCTTCAGTTCCTTAACCAGACCAGCCAGTGCAGCACTCTGCAAGAGGAGCTCGAGAAGTGCGTTCGCTACGGCATTGACAATCGCGTCTATCGGGTTGGTTTCAACCGGAAGCAGAACCAGATCAGGAAGAACGAGCAAGCGGAGCTGGATACGCTCCGCTCGAAGCTCCGTGCACTCGAAGCGGCGGAGAAGCTCGCCAACAGGAAGTAGTTCACTTCATTGAACACTGAGAGGAAGGTTCTTAGGAACCTTCCTTTCTTGTCTTTCACACACTTTTAACACACACTTTTAACACACACTTTTAACACACACACACACACACACACACACACACACATAACGAAGGAGAATGAACATGGCTGCATACTTTCAACTCTACAAGATTGGCGAAGAAACTCCCACTACTTTCCAACAGGTTGACAAGGAAATGTGCGAGTTCTTTAACGCGCCTGTTGATGAGAAGTACTGGTTCTGCGGCTGGTACGATACGGTTGGTTTCAAAATCGCTGTTACTGCTCCTTCCTCATGGCAAGTCTTGAGGGAAGAGTACGCGAAACAGAAGCTTGAGTTCCTTTTGGAGACTCAGCATCCTGAACAGGCTGAATGGTATAATGCGATTCTTGACATCATTGATTGGTTCGAGCCTCGTTACACCTTTTCAGCCTGGCAGGGGAGGTAAGAACATGAAAGACTGCGATATCTGCAAGAAACAGAACTTGCTGACGTTCTACGATGCTGCTACAAGAATGGGTCCTTGGGCTAACATGTGCTATGAGTGTAGCTTCCGGAAGCTTGGAGTAGCCTGGCAAGGGGACCGGTACATCAAAACGGGAGGTTAATGCCACGTCCTGAGCACAGACGTAAAAAGGCTCCACAATACCGTGTCCAGTGCCCTCTTGATTCTCTATTGAAACTGTGTTATAATAGAGATGTAAGATCGAACTAGGACAGGATTATTCAGTTTACCCTTTCTCCACTTTACCAAGGAACACGCGTGAACCGACGACGGAGATGTCGTATACAGGAGAATTACCATGCATGCGATGATTCAGTTCAACGAGAACGAAATGGCGATTCTGTCGAGAGCGATGCTGCTCGTTATTGAGGAGATGCAGCAGCAGGTGGAGAAGATCCCGGAAGATGCTGGGATTCTTCAAGGAGATCTCGAGCTTCAGGCGAAGATCCAGGAGTTTCTTGATGAGATCTTCGAGTCGTAGCACACTGTACTGAAACAGGGGGGGTGCGCACAGAGGAGCTCGCTGTACTCGAGTGCTACTATAGACTTGAGGGCGAATCCGAAGCCGCTTCGCTGGAAGAAGCTCTTCCGAAGATGAGACAAATCGAGCCACCACGATGGAACGTGAATCAGAATCGAGCAAACATTGCGACGCCGGTTGGATGAACGACGTCAGATTTGGAGAGTAACTTGACTAACACACCGATCACGAGAACAGTCACGCCTCAATGGCGCCGCGAAGCCTTGAAAAAAGCCCTTAGCGAAGGTCCCAAGAACCTGGCTGGAGATCCCGCTTTCGAATCCTTGGCACAACTTGACAAGTTCTTCACTCCAGCGGAAGTGTGCTGGCTCTGTAACCAGGCTCTCTACCAGTACGAATACCAGAGAGCTTTTCATAGAAAGAGGGCTGAAGTAGAGAAGGAAAAGCGTCACCTGGCTCGAGCCGCTGCAATGCAGGCGAGGCTCTCTGAGGCGCGTGTAGCCAGCTCTGCCAGTAAGCTGCAGAAAACACCCAGTTTACTGCTGCAGAAGGTGCGCTCTCTGGAACGGGCTGAGGATCTTTCGGAAGCGGAGCTGGATCAGCTTGCGCAGTTAGTTGCAGACGACTTACTGCCGACTGTAGAGGAAATTGAAAGGGAGAGAAGACTGAGTGAAGCGTTCGCGAAACCAATCTCTCTTGTCAAGCCTGACGAAGACTAGAAGAAATGGTCCTTGCAAGCAATTGATCTCTTTTCTTGCAAGATCCGCAAAAATTGGCAAAATCGGACCTTGCTAACACTATTAAAATGAACGAGATCTAATCTTGCAAGCAATGTTCCTGAATGCTCCTATATATCCTATTTTCAGTCCACTGAAAATGGTCAAACGGTAACCCAGGTTAAGAAGGGAAACAATGCCACAACCACACTTGAGAAAGCTAGCAAAATTCAATCGTAGAATAGCTGCTCTCAATCATCTCCTAGAAGTTCAAGCTGGAGATAAGGAAGTAAGAAACAGTCTAACTGGCTTAACTAGTATCTCTCTCCTGAGAGAAGAAATCTCGATAGCAGAGAAAGAAAGAGACGACTTCTTACAAGGAATCGAAGAACAGAGATTGAGAGAAGAAAGATACAGGAGAGAAAGAACTCTAAGAGAGAAATCTCCTGTTTCCGTTATCTTTCTTGGAGAAACTACTTATCTCCAACCGCGCGAACTTGAACTCGAACTTGAACTGGCAGAGATGCTCGAGCGCGAGCTCGAAAAAAAGAAAGGAGGAGAATAGATGTATGTTATATGTGCCATTTAGTCTTTGATAAGCAATATCCTATTATAGTCCAGTTTACCAGGTCCAGTTTACCAGATCCAGTGGACTAACTGTGGGATATATAGGAGCATTCTTGCACCTAGAATGCAAGCTTGGATCTCTTTGATTCTATTAGTGTTAGCAAGAGCCATTTTTGCCAAATATGTCGGATCTTGCAAGCACAAAGATCAATTGCGATCAAGAGCCGCAAAAATCAAGACCACTGACAGCTAGCAATTTCAAGCAAAGTGTAGTAAAATCACAGTAGTAACAAAGGAGAGCAATGAAACAGAAACGCGGTCGCAAGCCTTGGAACGAGAGCAACAGACTCTTGCCCTTTCACTTAATCGCTCGGGAACTCAACTGCTCAGTTCGCACAGTCGCGTATGATTACAAGCGGGCGGTCAGGAAGCTCAAGCAACAGGGCCAGTTTAACTTGTTACTCGACTGCGTGCACGCAGTTGAAACTCTCTCGAGTAATGAACTTCGAGCTGGTTCCATGGAATGCCAGCAAGAGTATTGCGAACTCTTTTCAGATGGAGGAACAAAAGATGCTGACTAATACGTTCACAAGCTTTCCAATGCAATGTAACTCCTGCCAGAACTGGCAGCGACTCCTAGTAGAAGGCAGTGTTGGAGGCCCTCAGAAACTTGCCAGAGCAGGCTGGGGCAACTGCAATCTTTTGAACACGAACCTGGTGCGCATCAAGGGCTTTCTTGAAACACAAGAGAAGTTCTACTGCGCCTGCTTCAGCCTGCGAGAGCAGCCTGATGCGCAGTCAAACAAGAAACCACCGTTTCAATTTCCTGACAAGGAAGCTTGAACTTGCAAGATACAGTGGCGAGTGCCCTCTTGCAAACTTGCAAAACTTGATATATAATGAAATCAGCATCAAGAATGATGCGGTTTCACAAACTTGGTACTACGAAGGAGACAGAAGTGTCAAGCTCACCAGGAAATAACAGAGCCAAGGAGGCAAGTAAATGAGTCAAGTCAAGATCAAGTTCACGTGCTTTGAGCCCAAGAAACACTCGGTTCGCATGAAAACCGATGAACGTCTCGGAGGCCAGTTTCCACTCGCAGACGTCTACGTGCCTCGCACCGTACTGACGAAACTCGGTCTCAGTGTAGCTGAGCAGAACGATCCAGCTCTGACGATCGAACTCACTTTCACGCTTTCACGATTGCAAGAGAGCTAAGGAGCAAAGACAATGCCAAAGACAGAACAAAGATTGAAATCGCCTGATCGCGCTAAGCTTAATGCATTCATCGAAGTCTGCCACGACGCAATGGACGAAGCCGAAAAAGACGGCGCAGGAGAGTGTGAAGCTCTTTTCGTTGCGGACGATGTACTTGAACTGGCAGAGATGCTCGAGTGGATCGCAGAGTTCCTCAACAAGCGAACTGAGTATCATAAAGACAGAGCAGCCACTCAGAAGACCGAACGTACTTTCCTCGAAGAAGCCCTACGCCGCAAAGGCGTCGACATTGAAGCTCTCAAGAAGCGAGCCAGGAACCTGGCCGCAGACGAAGCCGTTGACACGAGTGACGAGGAACCAGTTCGTCCACGAGCAACAATGCCGGGAGGTGGAGAGTGAAACGTACACTGATTCGTGAACCCTTGCCTCGCTGGCTCTACTGGGCGAACGTCATCGGCTGGACTCTCTTGCTCATCTGGGCTCTCAGCTCGTTCTACGGAGTCAAGTCATGAGCGAGGAAGGAGAGCTTTCACTGCGAGTTCTAGTAGGAGCTCTCGTGGACCTGCACCTTTTCATCCTACGCGAGACGAAGAACAAAGTCTGTAAGGCGCATACTGCAAGCCTGCAGAATTGTCTCGATATCTTGCAGTCACTCAGTAACGAACTACAAGAGAGCCAAGGAGAAAAACAATGAACCAAGCTGAATTTCTCGCTCACAAGAGAGCCGTTGACTTGCAGCTGCGTAGCGACAGGCTATTTGCAGCTTGCTTGCACTTCCTGATCGACAAAGACGAACGCTGGCTCACTACAATTATCAAGACGAGCCAGGAGCTCCTGGACAGGGGTTACGAAACGAGCTTCGAGCACAAGAAGAAAGCCCTTATAGTTCGCAGCCTGTTCTCAGCCCTTGAACTGCGGATCGTCGAAGCTCCTGACGATCGCTTACAGCCTCGTCTCTCAGATCTCGAAAGCTTGCCAGATGCGGAGATCCAAGTACAGGCTGAAGAGCCTCAGTTTACGGTCGGAGTTGCTCTTCGCGGTAGGGAGGAGCTCTAATGCCGAAGGGAGACTTACTACGCAAGCACTCTGGTTACTTTCAAACAGTACTCGACTCTCTCGCAGAACTTCACAAGCAAAGAGTCTGCACAGCGGAACTTTCTCTCTGCAGCTGTGACATGGGCCAAGCCTGGAAATTTTTCCGTAAACAGTGGCTTGAGCTTGAAAAGAGCTTACTCAATGGCAAGTGAAACTTTCATTCTTGTCGCTTCTCGCACAGAGCCTCAAGCCCGAGCCTACGTATTTCAAGGCCCCGAGCACGAGGCTCTCTCGAAACAACTTGACTTCGATTTCCTGTCAGTCTGGAAACTTGAACCCGGAGATCCAGCTCTCAGCCATGATGAAATCGAAGGCTGTGTTTTCTTAAACCGGGTAGTCTTGCAGCATCCGAGACGATGGTTCGATAATCAAACCGTTATACTCGGAAATGAGCTACGGAAGCTTTCAAAGGACCAAGCCATGCAACTGCTGGATGACATTGAACGAAAACTGCGAAAGGCAGTTTCAGAATGCGCTCAGCTCGCAGTTTTTGAGCCTGCAGCCAAATCTTAAAATTTTGCCACTGACCCATTGCTTTTTCAATCGTACTAAGGTATAATTGAGAAGTAATCGGGAATCCGATAACACAGTTAACCAAGCCTCACAGAGGCAGAAAAGAGCACACGATGTCCACGAATCCAAGCCCAGCAATCCAGATCGACTTTGAAGCCATCAAGAAGAACGTCACGCAACTCAGCCCTGCAGAGCGCGCCAAGAAACTCGAAGCCTTCCGTTCGCGGCAACTCCTGCAACAGAAGAAGCAGGCTGCGAAGGGTGGCCAGGCTGCTTACAACAAGCGCCGCAACGAAGAGTTCAAGCTCATGAAGATGCTGGCCATGGAAGAGTCTGCCACGGAAGCTGGCTTTGCGAACATGTGGGAGCAGATCGAGGCCCATTCGAAGCAGGAAGCTGATGCGAAGTTCGACGAGTTTCTCGACGCCGAAGCTGAGAAGAGCGACGCAGAAGTCGCCTAGCCAGCCCTGAACTAATAGTTGCCAACCACTTAGTTCACCCTGGCAGCGGCTAGTAGGGAGCCTTACCACGGGCTCCCTACTATTTTCCTGCTAGCAGCCTCTTGCTCAGCAAGCTTCATAGGAGTTACACTGATGATCGTAAACTGGTCTCGTCTCTCAAGCTTTGGAAAGTGTCAGGAAAAAGCGTGGAACTGGGATCACGAACACTTAGATAGCTGGCAGCCAGCCATGCCTCTCATGACCGGTGGAGCCTTCCACGAAGCGGCGGCGAAGTACTTCTCTTCCCGCAACCAGGCTGAAGCCGTTCTGGAAGTCGAGCTATCAGTTCGTAAGTACCTCGAAGGTAAGACGGTCTTGCCTGAGGAAAAGCCTGAGATCGAACACGCTATCAAGTGGACTCAACTCGCCATTTCCAAGTTCACCGATAACTACGCAGGACAGCCCGTGCAGGTACTTTGGCCGGAGGTTCAATTCTGCGTTCCCATTCCCAATTCAGAACACTACTGTTGGGACTTCCACAAACGTTTCTGCAAAGGTATTTCCTGGCAGGAACATGCACAGGGGCCCCTCCCTCCGCTAACCCTCCCTCACCCTCCCTGCTGGCAGCCACACTACTTCCGTGGCAAGACTGACGCGGTAGTGCAGTACCTCGGAGATGTGTGGCTCTTCGAGCACAAGACTAACTCCATGCGGCTGGAGCAGTTCATTCAGAAGTATTATTTGGACGCTCAAGTCACTGGGTATATCTACGGCTTGTGGAAACAGCTTGGAGTTCAGCCGGTGGGCTTTATTCTCAATGTGATCCAGAAGCCGCACCCGAATACCAAAGATCAAATGCAAGCTGGTTTCGTTCGCGAGACCTTCGAACGCAGTCTAGATGACTTACTGAAGTTCGAAGGCGAGTTTGCAACCCAGGCAACGAACTATGAGAGAGCTTTTCGTGATAGGGAGCTCGGCAACCCGTTTGCGGTCGTTCGTAACACGACAGCCTGTACTGACTATAACAGAAAATGTGCCTATTTTGACAAGTGTCAGCGTCACCCTGCTGAGGCTCTCGAGGGAGAGTTCTTGCTGCGAGAGGCTGACTACGTCGAAACAGCGTACCTGGAGGTCTATCAGAAATGGCAGGAACAGCAGTCCTAAAAGCCAGTAAGCGAGCAGTCGTAGTCGTGAGCGGTGGCCTTGACAGCACAGTGTTACTCTACTCAGTGATTGACAAGGGCTTTGAGCCCTTTGTGCTGTCATTCGACTACGGCCAGCGCCACTTAAAGGAACTTGACTTTGCAGCCAAGACATGCGCCTTTCTTGAACTCGAGCACGATATCGTCGATCTTACCTCGGCTCAGGGTCTCTTGAGATCGACTCTCACGTTCCAGGGTGAAGTTCCCGAAGGGCACTACTCTGCTGCAACAATGAAGCAGACGATTGTGCCGAACAGGAACGCAATCATGCTGTCGCTGGCTTACGGCTGGGCCGTTTCGCTGGCAGCCGAAGCAGTGTTCATCGGAGCCCACGCTGGTGATCACGCAATCTACCCTGATTGCCGGCTTGAGTTTTTCCAGCAGCTCGCAGCCGCGTTCAATCTCGGCAATGCTTGGTCTCAGCCTATCAGGATCGAGGCTCCGTTCGTTAACCTCAGCAAAGCTGCCGTTGTACTACTGGGAGAGGAACTCGGAGTAGCCTTTGATAAAACCTGGAGCTGCTATCAGGGCTTCGAGCTACACTGCGGACGCTGTGGCACGTGCGTCGAGCGAGCCGAAGCCTTTCATGTTGCAGGGGTGACCGATCCAACGGTTTACTCTGACAAGGAGTACTGGAAGACGGCGGTCAAACATGCCTAAGTACGCAAGCATCTACGTCGATAGCTGTTCTGAACTGGCGCGCTTGTACTTCTCAAAAGCCATGGGCAAGGCAGCCACTTCTATGGACTCGATCCGGGGGATCTCGAACTATCCGGAAGTCACTGAGCGGCTTAACATGCTGATCAGGCGGCTCAAGACTCTTCGTGACCAGGGAACGGAGATCTTCTTCACAGCCCATGAAGATATCCAGTCCGTCTACGCGAGAGGAGGCATGATTACACCAAAGGGGCAGACTCCTCAAGAACCAATTGGAGTCAAAGGCTGGCCAGACATGCCTGGAAAGCGAACCCCTGATGAAATGTGCCGTGCAGCTGACAATGTTTTCCGGATCAGGAACGTCAACGGAAAGCCAATGATGATCGGCTATCGTGAGCCGCTCGGAGGTGGGGGCGACTACTGGGAAGTCAAGGACAGGTTTAACGCTCCCAGCATCAGAAACGGTAACTTGCCCTTCGATTACAACGCTCTCGCTGAACTGGCGAAGCAGCAGACTCCAATGCTCTGGTCACCAGCTTACATTTGGATTCTCTACGGCTCGTTTGGCATTGGCAAGACCAGGTTCTCGCTGACAGTTCCTCGGCCGGTTAAGTTCTTTGACCTGGATCGTGGTACCAAGTCGATTGAGAACGAAGTCCGTGAGCTGCAGAAAAAAGAAGGAGCGGATAGTTTCAAGATCGAGTCCTACGACGTCGAAGACGTGAAAGACTACTCACGCTTCATTTCCGACATTAACCAGTGCTTCTAACTAACTGGCCATGGGTTCACCCTCCCGCTAATCCAGCGCTATCCGCTAATCCATGCAGAAAGGAGTTACTTTGCAGACTAAAGTGAGTTTTACCGTAGACGACGCCCAATGGCCGAAGCTCCAGATTGTGGGTGAACTCGAAACAGAACGAGGCCAGCGAATCGCATTTGTGCAGAAGGTTCTGTACGACCAGGCTTACTTGCAGTTCGAGAACTTACTGCACAATCAGTTGCGGCAGGCGGTGCAGCTCTTAATCGAACGCCGCAAACAACAGTAACGCACTTCTAACCCTGCTCACAAAGGAGCTCACTCACATGACACTCTTTCGCGATAACATGGAAACCATTCCAGAAGCTGGCGTAGTCGTTGACGAGGGACAGTACCGCTTCCGCATCAGCAAGGTTGACGAGAAGGTCAACGAAGACACTGGAGCCGTCACAATCGCTGTGCAGTGCAAGATCCAGGACGAAGGTACCTGGCTGGGAGAAACGGTTTTCCTGAACTGCAGTCTTGAGAAGTTCGGCCTGCGCGTCTTGAAAACCTTGTATGCAGCCACGGGTTACAAGCCTGGTCCAGATGGACACGACCCCACTGAGCTCGTCGACCGCGAGTTCAGGGGCACCGTGGTGCATAAGGATTACAAGGGGCAGACCTTCGCCAACATCACTCCACAGTCCATTGAATCGATCTACTAGCCCATGATCCTGATCCTGATCATGGCTTGCGTGGCCCTCTTCATCATTTCCGTCGAGAAGCGGAAAGATGAGAGGGCCCGCTCTCGCACAGTAACAAGGAGTTGGAAATGACAGTTCACCCTGGCAATGTTGAAGACGAGCCTCGCTACGTGCAGATGGAAGCCAAGTACTACGGCGAGTGCGCTGGCGACTCGATCTATTGGGATACGAAGGACACAGCCGAGGCACCGCAATGAAAATCTCCAAGCAGTTCCGCTTCGAGGCAAGCCACCAGATACAGAATCACCTAGGCAAGTGTGCCAATCTGCACGGTCACTCCTGGATCCTAACAGTCACAGTCGAAGGTCCCTTGTTCCTTGAGACTGGCATGGTCATGGACTTCTTCGATATCAAGTCGTGTGTGCAGCCTCTCGTGAACTTCCTGGATCACTCACACCTTGGATCTGGCATTCACAATATGTCTCACGTGGCTCCCAGCCAGCATCTCATTACAATGGGCATTCCTGACCTGCCAACGAGTGAAAACCTGCTGTGGTGGCTTGCAGACCAGCTCTCACATTCGCAGCCCAAGTTCACCTGGAGCTGCCTAGAATTGTGCGAAACTTGCACATCATCCGCTCAACTCACTCACTCCGAGTGGGCTGAGAGAAGGGAGGCTACCCATGGCCAAGCCGAAGAAAGACAAGAAGATGGAGAAGAAGGAAATGCCCAAGAAGCCCAGCAAGAAGAAGTAACCTTGGCGCCGCCGGCGAGACGTGCACCTCAGAGCTCTTCAACCCTGGAGATCACAGATGACGACATCCCGTTCTGACTTAGTTGTACCACTCGCCGAACACTTCCACAGTGTGCAAGGGGAGGGAGCCTTCACGGGCCTCCCCATGCACTTTGTTCGCCTTCCAGGCTGCAGCGTGGGTAAGGAACAGGCTGAGCACTGCTTTGAGCCTTCAGGGCTGGTAGTGCTACCAACCGGCAAAGCCGCAAAGGTTTGTACCGCGTACGATGGTGCAGAGTTCTTCTGCGATACGGACTACGGGAAGCACGAATCGGCTACGATTGAATTCCTCTTGCAGGATACGTGGGAACCCGTCATCTGCTTGACAGGAGGAGAACCTCTCATGCATGAAAGACAAGCTTGGTTCAAGCAGCTCGTACAGCAGTGGATGGGCGAAGTTCACGTCGAAACAAGCGGCACTATCCTGCCAACGCTCAACTACGACTGGCTGACTGTGGCTCCAAAGCAAGGCTGGCTCACTGATACGATCGGCCTGGCTGACCAGGTGAAGTTCCTGGTAACTCCACAAACGCAGCTCAAGCGTCTCATAGAAATAGCCAAACATGCGAAAGACGGTTGCTTGTTCTATCTCTCGCCTGTGTTTGATCCAAATGAGCTCGTGCGGGAAAACCTGGAAGCTTGTTTCAAGCTGCAGCGTTCCATGCCTCATTGGAGACTCGGCTGCCAGTGGCATAAGTTCTTGGGTCTCCGCTAATGAGACACCCTTTTCGATCGTTTTGGATTTAGAAAGACTCACATGAAAAAAGGTGAATTTTGCCCAGATTGTAAGCATCCTTGGGCGCTGCATGTTCCGGGGAAGGGCTGCACCGCGTCGGGATGTTGCTGTCAGGAAGAGCCGCCGCAGAAAGCGAAAGGAGAAGCACGATGAAGCTGATTTGTGAAGATTGCGGTGGTTCTGTAACGCAAACACCGCTCGGCCTTGTGCATGACGGCTCTGGCTCTGAGTTTTGCAAGCGCGACAATAGCACAGTGCCGGAAGGGTACTACAGCGAGGATCGAATCAAAGGTGTTGTCTACGATGTCACGCTATCATGGCCATTCGCTAATGCTGTAATTGAGAAACTCCAAGTGAAGAAAGCAAAGACGCCAGAAGAGCGCTATCGCCGCCACCAGTTTGATTACTCCGATGACTTTGAACATCTTGTCGCCGAATATGGAGTAGTTTTCCTCGCTGACCACGCCGCAGAGATGCGGGAGGCGTACAGGATCATTTCAGAATATCGCGCTTATATGACATGCTTACCGCCATGTGCCAAGTGTGAAGCCGTTGAAGCATGGCTATCCACCCACGCGGATTACGCGCCGGAGAAAGAAGGCAATAATGGCCGGCCTGAATGATCCAACTCGCGACGCAGCCACAGGAGGCTTGTTCAAGAAGCCTCCTTACATCATTGAAGACTACGTCCTCTCACACACAGCCAAGTACTGGGGTTTCCTGGGCAAGCACTACCACGCAGGAATCCTCTGCTGGGTCGTAGGAGCCGTCAACACGGAAGACGGCGTCACAACAGCTCGTCACTACAACGAAAAGGAGACAGTCAATGCCTCGTTGGCCAAACACGAAGCAAGCGAAGCCTGGGAAGAACTCAAGCAAGTGCTCAAGAGAGCTCCAACAGAAGAAGAAAGGCAAACAGACGCGCGCCTCCTCGAAGCTTGGGAAGAAAGCGCTCGCCGCTCACGAGAGCTTACCAAGCGAGGCAGGCTCCCAAACTGACCAGGGTCTGGTCAGCCTTCTGCAAGAGCGAGGCTTAATCCACGGACCTTTTCGTCGGCAGGCTGCGATTTCTCAAACGCTCAAACTTGTTTTGTACGATTTTTACAATTTCCAGCATGAGGCTGACATGCGGGAAGCCCTCGAAATGATCCTGCACAAGATTGCTCGTATCCTGAATGGAAATCCTAACTATGCTGACAGCTGGCAGGACATAGCCGGCTACGCACAGCTCATCGTAAAGAGGCTCAATGAACAGTGAAAAGATCGAAGCAGGCATGAAGCTGATTTTGCAGGGCCTCGACTGTGACTTGCGGGATCCAAACTTTGAAGACACGCCAGCCAGGTATGCAAAGTCCTTACGACAGATCTTTGGGGGCTCGCAGGAAAAAACCTGGAACGATTTTCAGGAAACCTATTCTGACTTGATCCTGCTGAGAAACCACGTCGTGCACACACTGTGTCCGCATCACATGCTTCCAGTGCGAATGGAGGTCTGCATAGCGTACATACCCAACGGACGCGTCATCGGCCTTTCCAAGCTGGCGAGGGTCATGCACGAGATCAATCGAGCTCCTCTGCTCCAAGAAGCTTTCACTTATCAAGTCCTCGATCTCTTATTGAACTTGACAGGTGCACAAAGTGGAGCTTGTCTGGTCCAGGGAGAACACGGTTGTATGCGCATCCGGGGCGTCAAGACTGACGGAGATGTTATAACCAGTTCGTTCAAGGGAGAGTTCCTAGAACCTCTGCGTCAGCAGCAGTTCTTTCAGTTAATCGGCAGGAGGTAACCATGCCTTACTTTAACGGCTTCAAGTGTAAGATTTGCGGCATAGTTAAGAAAGAAACGAATCACTGGTGGAACATTCTTGAACTGCTAGATCCACTAGAACTTCGTTTCAAGACTTTCAACGTTGCGGCGGTCAAGGACGAAACAGAAGATTGTGTCTGTGGTCATGAATGCAGCCAAAAAGTCTTGGAACTATGGCAGCAAGTCGTTGCAGCTCGGAGCCATCAAGAGGAGATGAAAAATGCAACAATTGCAGAAGCCACTGAGCTGTAGAGGCTGTCCGCTCGAGTTCGAGAAAATGGTCGGAGGAGATGGAAGTGAATCAGCCAAGCTTGTTATCATCGGACAGTGTCCAGGGCCAGACGAAGTCCGCGAAGGTCGGCCTTTCGTTGGAGGATCTGGCCGAATACTGGATCGGGCCATTCAGCAAGGAGGAAATTCCCGAGCTGGTGCGTACGTTACAAACTGCGTTAAATGTTACGTTAAACCCAAGACCCCAGTTCCTGCTGGTGCGGTCAAACAATGCAGGCCAATTCTTGAAGCGGAGCTAAGGAGGCTGCAGAGTGCAACTACAATTCTCACCCTTGGGCAAGAAGCCTACCAAGCTATCTGTCCGACGAAACGACTCGTCTTGGTGCACGACAGACGTACTAGTAGAAAAGACAGCTCTATTCGACTCAGAGGCTGCCCTGATGAGTTACAGGCTTTCGGGCACAACTGGACAGTGGTCGCTACGCTACATCCCTCATTCCTGGCCTACAGTGGTTTCGCACTTTCAGCAGTGTTTGAAAGTGATATCGCCAAAGCTTTCAGATTTGCTCGTGGCGAGTCCACTCTACAACGAGGAAGTGTCAATTCAAATCCCACTGCAGCTGAAGTCAGGGATTGTATTGGAGAAATCCTTGAGACTGGAAACGGCGGAGTTGATATTGAGACTCCAATGCCCGAGGAAATTCCCGAAGATCAGCGAAGTGCTAGCGGAATTCTTCCGGTTTCCGTTATCGGCTTATCAGCTCGACCTCTCACAGCTATCTCTCTTTATCGAGACAGGTTTTCCGAACTGCGCCCACTCTTTGACCTTGGATCTCGAGGGCAGTTATCTGGTAACGTCCCGAACCTCTGGGCCTTCAACAGCTCCTTTGACTTTCATAATCTTGAGCCTCTGTTCAGTCTCAGTGGAGTAACGGAAGCTTGTTCCATGACTCTGTTTCACTTGTTGTATCCAGATTCGACTCGTAAGGATCTGGCTACTATGATGTCCTTCTACACTGACTTGCCCTTTCACAAGTACCTGCAGGACATTGATCCGGAGTATTACAACGGAGCTGATACTTGGGGCTGCCTCTCTGGCAGTCTGGAAATGATGAAGGAAGTCCGAGGCTTGGATGCAAAGCGGGAAGAACGTTTTCGCTGGTCCCGCATGTCCCTGGAAGACTTATTTTTTCAGCGAGTCATGCCGGCGGTCAAGAATGTTCGTCCTTGGGAATACCTAGGAGCCAATTATGACCGAGAAGCCAGCGATACAATGCTCCTACAGGCGAGCGAAGTGCTGCTGCAGTACGATGCTTGGTGGGCAGCAAACATTCCGGACTATAACTGGGCTAGCCCGAAGCAGCTCATTGAACTCTTTGAAGGAATGCAAGTTAAGCTCCCTCTTCGTAAACGCGTTAGCCAGAAAGTTAACAAGGAAACTGGAGGCAAGGATAAGCAGATCAAGTTCACTCCTAGCGTCGATGATGAAGCTCTCAAGGATATTATCATTGCCGGAGGAGGCTCCGCCGAAGTAGCTAAGCTGGTTCAGCTCCTGCGGGGTTACAAGAAGGCGGGAGATTTTACTGGGCTCGACAAGCGAGTACCTGGCAGAGTATTCTGCAGGGCAAAGGTGCACGGTCAAGTGGGAGGCAGAATCCAGACCGTTGAAGAAAACATGCAGCAGATTCCAGAAATGTGCCCTGAGTTCGACCCTGATATCTACGACGTTACTGGAATGCCTTTCATTGAGCCTCGTAACACGGTCATTCCAGACGATCCAGTTAACGACGTCATCATCTCAGCAGACTTCTCACAGATCGAATTCTGGCTGTACGCCTGGTACAGCAAGTGTAGGAGGGCACTTGAAATTAAGGAAACGGGCACTTACTTATACGGAGGCTTTTACGAGGACATCTGGAAGGAGCCTTTCTTCAATGCCACCGGGGGTCGAGGTAAAGCAAATAAGAAGAAGGATCTACCCCCATGGAAGTTACTCGTGGCTAAGTCTTGGCCGTTGGGTTTTATCTACGGCCGTGGAGTTCCCGATCCTGGAGATCAAGGTCTGCCCATCACTAAGGCCGACGCTCGCCAGATTCATACTAAGTTCCACAGAGACTATCCTGAAATTGGCGCATTTCACGCAGAGCTGGAACGTCTTGTCACTCGTTTTGGTTATCTGCAGACGGCCTTTGGTCGTATTAGGAGTTTCACGAATCCGAAGCAGCAGCGAAATGAATACCTTGCCTTCCCGGGTCAAACTAGTGCTGTGGACGTCTTGCTTACTAATGCTCTCAATCCTCTGTCTCTCGATCTTCCTGCTCGCTTTGGTCCTCGCAGCCGCGTCTTGTTTACAGTTCATGACTCGGTAATCTGCAACGTGACTGTCAATCGTTCCCTGTCCAAGGCAGAAGAAGCTTACAACTTTGTGAAAAAGACACTCGAAGCTCCCATCGCTGAACTCGACTATTTCTCCATTCCATGTGAGGTCAAGATAGGACCTTCATGGGGAGAGGGTACGAACTTCGAGCAGTTCGTAAAAAGGTATTGCGATTCTTACTCACGATGAACAGGCATGCACGTTCGTAAACTTACTGCAGAGACGAAAAGGACCCTTGCAGAAAGAGGGAGAGCTCTACAATGTTGTACTAAACTGGCTCGGCTTGCCCTTGACGATCAAAGAAGAGCTGCGGGAAGAACTCATCAAGGAAGTGTGTCAGGCAACTGGCCTCAACAAGGTGAGCTTACTCGATCAAGTGCACGATCGTATGGCAGTACGACTCGAGTCTGAGATAAACTCGAACGGGCACAATTCTGCTGTGGTAAACACGATCAAGGACAAAATGCAGCTCGCAGCTCAGCGAGACTTGGAGCTAATGCAGATCCTACCAAAAGGGGGATTTTTCAGTGACTATGTCAGTTATACACTCGAGAGTGAGGCGCCTCTTTCGTATCACGTGTTTTGCGCTATGGCTGGCGTGGCAGCTACTGTCAATCGTCGCGTCTTTCTGGACATGGGAAATCACAAATTATTTCCCCCTTTCGGTGTTTTCCTCTTGGGCAACTCCGGAATTAAAAAGACTTCTGCGGGAGACATCATCATCTCTTTACTCCGGGAATCTGGCCTCACTCCAATTTACGCGGAGAAACTTACTCCTGAAGCTCTTATCGACGGCATGCGAGGAGGCAATGCCACAGGAGTCGTTTACGCCCCCGAGATGACCGTCTTGCTGTCGAAGCAGAAGTACATGGAATCGATCATTCCCTTGATCACTCGCTTTATGGACAGCCCAGACATCTGGAGCTCGGGTACGATCATGCGAGGCAAGGCTGAGCTGAGAGACGTGGCAATCACCTGTCTCATGTGCAGTACGATCGATTGGTTCACGAAGAACACTCCGGAGGCCCTCTTCGGAGGTGGATTCATTGCCAGGAACATCATGATCATGGAAGAGTACTCAGCCAGGGTAAAACCCCTGCCTCCAACGGAAGACCTACAAGTCAGGAAAAAGCTGCTGATCGACCTAGCAACAATGCACGAATTCCTAGGTGAAGCAAGCCTGTCCGCTGAAACCCGCAGAATGCACATTGCCTGGTACACGGAGAACAAGTACAATCAGACTAGTTCAAACGAATTGTTTGAGACGTACTATTCTAGGAAACCGTCGCACCTGCTTCGTATTGCCCTTTGTCTCCACATGGGTACTCACTGGAACCTCGAAGTCTGCTGTGAGTGCTGGCAACGTAGCATGCAGCTCTTACAGTGGGTCGAAGAACACTTTGAACTGCTCGGTGGCAAGATGTTCAAGTCTCCCTTCGGAGAAGACCAAGACCTAGTAATGCGAATCGTGGAACGTGAAGGAGGGGCGATTCAGCACTCACAACTCCTGCGCAAAATGAGCTACCGCATGGGCGCTCGTCAGCTACAGGGAATCACTTCGAACCTGAAAGAAATGGGCTACCTGGAAGAAAGCAGCACAGCAGTGGGGCACGTTTACAAGCTCTTAAGGAGGTCTTGAAGTGGGCAGAGCAACTACAGACACTGAATGGAATCAACTAGCCCAGTCTCTCATGTTTCGCGATGAGCGTCACATGTACGAAGTCATGTACGAACAAGAAGGCAGGACTGTGAGTGAAATCGCCGATCTCTTGAAGTGCGGACCTGCCACTCTTAATAGAAGAATGTCGGCTTACAAGATCAAGAAGCGACCGAGAGGGGGAGCTCGTAAGCCGATGGACAAGCGAAATGCCTTGTTCTACATGGATCAGCGTATTCTAATGGCGATTCCTAACAGGCCCCTCTCCGAGTACCTCGGACTCTCGTACAGTCTCGTGTACCACTACAAGCGCTGGAAAGCGGGTGGTAGCTACGTAGGATACAATCTCTCTGCCGTAGGCAGACAAACGTCATTAGAAGGGATGCGTTCATGAGATTCTCTGTCATTACCCCAGTAGCAGGCTTGCAGGCTTTTGCTACCATGTCACACACGCACTTGTTGCTCTCACACGTTCAGAATGAGCTCTACTGGAAATTTTATCAGCAGCTCCAGTTTGAAAGGCCTCAGGATCTGATCATTCTAGATAACTCTGCCTACGAAGCACAAATGAACATGGATCGAGCCCTCGACTGCTTACACAAGCTTGTTCCTACTGTTCTGGTAATGCCTGACAAACTGGGCGACTCTGCAGTTACGTTCCGTCTCTCGCAGCAATTTATCAAGCAGTATCGTCACGAACTGCCGTGCGGCTTAATGTACGCCTGTCAGTGCAACGGTACAGTGAACGACTTCTACGAAATGCTCAAGCATATTCGAATCATGAAGGAGATGTATGGTATCAAGTGGTTCGGCCTCCCGCGTCATCTCGCCACTGGCGGCATTTCCAGAGCCGAGCTCTGTATCTGGATCAAGCGGCTCGATGACTGGGCAGACGAGTGCTATGTGCATGGACTTGGCATGTCTGCCGGTTCCCTCGCTGAACTCAGAGCTCTGGACGATGCTCAGTGCGATAGCGTCGATAGCTCAGCTCCTGTCTGGCGTGGCTGGAACGGCTACGGCATTGAGAACAGAGAAGGCTGGGACAAGAACGGAACAGAGTGTGACTTTGATGCGCACCCAAATAGCCTAACGGCAGAGAACACAAAGCTGATCTTGGAGAATCTCAGAAAGGTAGGAGTCGGCGATGCAAAAAGTTTATGTTAGGAGAGAAGGCGAACCCTTTCCTAAAGACGCTATAGCTATCACTCGATCTAACTGCTTTTGGTATGTAGATATCACTGAAGGCAATAAGAGGCTAACGATTAGATTGCCTCTTACTGATAGTACTTTTACGACGGAGGAAAGTAATGCAGAGTGAAGCCCAGCAGTACAAGCTCGGAGAAGAAATCCCGTGGGAAGGCAAAAAGGCCTTGGTCATTCGAATCGTAGATCACTGCTGCCTCTTTGAGATTCCCCTCAAACGGTACGTAGTCGATGAACTCTACGTCGAACTACTGACAGAACAGGGCGAGACTTGCTTTATCTCCCTACGACGGAACGTCCACGACGTTGCAAGACCGGAAGGTCAGACTATGCGTGGACCGGAACCCATCATGAAGATGGCGGAGGACTTAATCTGATGCAGAGGCTTAAGAAAGTTTTCACCCCTGAAGGCTGTCGTCTACTGGTAGACGACATTGTTTCGGAGACGACCCTCGAGCACCGAGCCGAGAAGATCGGTATCTCGATTATCGTCGAGCATAAGAACCGACCCCGCAACACGATGGGCTTAATCGTGGCAATCGGGGCCGATCCCTTCCTGTACGAGGACATTGAAGTCGAAGGCCACAAACGGCCTCGTTACATGATAGGTGACGAAGTATGCTTCGACTGGAGCGCTGGCAAACTGCAGTTCATTGAAGGACATGAGTTTCGCAGTCTAGAAATCTCGGAAGTCACTGGTTGCTTCCGGCAGGTTCCAGTGCAGGCTGCGCAGTCTGAGAGCCCTGTTTTACCTGAACCAGGTTTTCAAAGTCCGTCACATCCTGAGCCAGAACTTTCCTCAGATCCGTCCGATACGATTTATCAGGGATCCGGGCCCTTTCCGCAAGATGGTACGGACCCTCCAGAGCATCCTGTGGCGACTGAGCCCAGCCTGTCAGAGCGACTACGGCCCCATAGGCCGGCGAAGTCACCAGCTGATTTTTATCGTTGAGCAGAACGTCGTAAAAGAACAGGTGGGGCTTGTCTGGCTTGTCGAAACCGCGAATAGGCAAGCCTCCCTGATGCACGAATTCTTCGGAGGGATAAGGTGGAACATTTAAGCGAAGAGCAGAACCGTAGCCGGATTTTAGCCTCATGTCTCGAGGCCGTTCAGAGCGAGCGAGAGCGGCTATCAATTCTCCTGGGTCACCTTCAAGCAGTTCGAGGATTGCTGGTAGCGCATCAAACCCGAATCGGGGGGTCAGTTCCAGCGCCCACACTCCATCGGCGTTTACAATCGTGTTTAAGTCGATTGGACCGCAGTAGCCGAATTCTTCGAGAACAGGTGACAGCCTTGCAAGTCCTTCTTCAATTATGTGATTCGTTCCTCGTGTCCAAGCCCATACGAGGTTACCACTACATCCGCCGCTCGGCCCAAGGTTATCGTTCATAGTCTGCTTACGCTCAACCGTATGATTGAAAGGTCTCATAAACTCATGACCGTTGAACCAGCCTTCCGTGGAAATAGCCACTCCCTTGATGAACTCCTGCAGCTCAAAATCAGGCGAGTGAGTGGCTACACTCTCGTAGTAATCCAGCATGCGGATCATGTCTTCCGCATCGCTTGCGACATACGATGTGATCGCGTGGTCTTTAGTGAGGTCCCCACTAGCCTTGAATACCCACTTCTGCTCATTTCGCTTGACAAAATCGCGAGCGGACTGCCAGTCGTAAAACGCTTCATATTCTGGCAGCTTAATGCCGACTTGCTTCATGTACTCGAAAGCGACGTCTCGATCGTATTCGAGCTGGTCAGCAAAGGTACTACCGACAAATACAGCATAACCTTGCTGCCGAAGCCTGTCGCCTGTTTTACCACCTCCCGAAGAATCAAACACGCAGATTGTGTCTTTGGTGAGGAAGTCCCTCTGCCAGTCGAAGGGCTTGAACAGGAGGCCGTCGTAGTTCGAACGGGACCGTTTATCTTTGATCTTGACCCCAACAGTGTGCCCTAGATCCTTGAGACGCAGAGCGAGACCAAGGCCGTCCCCAGTCTCGCTCAAGAACATGAATCTCATGCTCAGCTCCTTAGCTCGGTTTATCTGTTCCTTTTAACTGCTTGGATGGTTCGACCTTCAGCGTGGTGGCAAGGTTGTCGCCCACGTTGGCGAATTCGTCCACTTTCTTAGCTTGCGTGGCAAGACCTTCCATGTTCTGAGGTCCATCGTTGAGGCGAGGTTTCATTCCCATTTCTGTTCTCCTGTTCTCCTACACTTCTGACTGGTTGAGGCAAAGTTCGCATTCGAGGATCCAGGCTGTTACCCAACACCGGTGTGTAGGTCTCCAGCATGTGTAAAACTCCGGCATGCTTATCTCCTGTGGCTAAAGCCTGCTTGGTACTCAATTTCTTCTTGTGGAGTCAAGTCGAGTTCAGGGGACTTCGGATGCATTCCTAGGATCTTAACTGACTCGGGGGTCAAGTTCCAGTCCTCGTCAAAGAAGTTCCCTCCCTTACTGATCCACTCACTCACTGCCTTGAGCTCAATGTAAGCGGGAATGAAGTTCATTGGATATTCAAGAATGGTCTTGCGCGCTTCCCTCCCCTTCTCAGAGTTCTCAAGCGTCTGCCCAACAGCCTGTGCCATTTGCAGGTGAGGAGAGCCTCCGTAGCTTGCAGGGGAGATAAAGAACCACTTGCTAACATCCCCTCCAACGGCTCCAAAGCTCATGGTAGCCGCTTGGTTGGCAGCCGCCCACATTCCCATTGCCAGGCTGGCTTTCTGAGGGTGCTCAGCCAGCTTGAACGTTAAGCGAGCGCAGAAGTCAATATAAGACATAGGCCATAGGCCGTATTGACCGAATAAGCGACCGACGCCAGTTCTCAGGAACATGGGTTGTGTGCCACGCCGGTAAGCCCAGAGAGTGTGATCCACTGCCTCGAGGGCAATCCGCTTTGCCATTTCTTCCACGGAAGCTTTGTAAGTCGTCGGTAGTGCTGCTCTCTTAGCTTTCTCTGCAGCTGATAGTTCCTTGTAACTGGAGTTAGCAAGCTCTCGAAGAGCTGCTTGCTGTTCTTTTTCCATCAGTTGCGTCAGCAAGCGTCGTTGCAAGGGAGCGTCGAAGAACCACATGGAAGTGTCTTCCATCAGCTCCTTAACACTAATCTTATTGGCTCGGAATTTTTCAATCGTCTTTAGAGCTGTCTTGTACTCGCCCATGAAAGCAACCTGGCGAGCCATGTTGTGAGTCCAGCGACTGGGTGAGAGTAACTTGCCTGACAGGGTAACCATTTTATCAATGGCTCCACCACTCCCAGGAGCCTGCTCGTGGAAGATGTCTCCGTAGAGCTCGCCGAAGTTATTGTTGCCGAGTAAGGCTCCCGAGTCATTTGCAAATTCCCAAGCTCCTTTGTCGAAGAGGGACTGGACTCCGAGCATGAACTTCTTAGGCCCCATGATAGGTAAGCTATTCGTGACCGCCTGCATCGCATCGCGAGCCCAGATGGCTGGTCTCATGCCAATGCCTCCGACGTAAGAGAGCAGCATGTATTTTTGTAAGAAGTCGCCCGGATAGCCAAAGTCAGTCGGAAGCTTGGTTCCAAACTGCTTGTTAAACTTTGCGAATGAGGCTCCCAGGTTCTTTTGAAAGTCGCCCACGCTCTTTAGAATGACTTGTTGCGTGTGATCCGGCACACCACGAACGTAGTCAATGTAGTTAGCTACATTGTACTTGCTGGGTCCCAGGACAGAGCGGCCTTCCGCATCAGTGGAGTTCAAGAGCTGCTTCAATTTATTGAGCGGCTGCTCCGTGAACTTAGCTTCGAAGCCTTCTCGAATGAGCCAAGCTGCTGTGTGACCAAAATGTGCGTCTGCTGGGTTAAGCTCTCCGTTCACTACAGCCCGAGCAATTCTGTTCAGCTCCGACTTGTCGAGCCCACGAGGCCAGACTGCTTGGGGGGAGTAGTTAAAATTCTGCAGCCTGCCTAAGTCATTGTTGAAATAGTTCATTACCTGAATGCCGGTAGAAGCTTGGAAATCACGGAGCCAGGCTTTGGCTGCAGTTGCGTTCTCTAGGAACTTCTGATCCAAGCCAAGTCGCCGAGCCATCGAAGGCCAAGCTGATTCGTTCGCTTGCATGAAAGGCGTGAGCAGCTTTGCATGCTCAGGGTCCCTGGAAATGAAGCGGCTTGCAGTAGTATACATATCATCCTGCCATTGCATGCCACTTCGTACCTTTTCGTCGACGTCCTTTACTAGATCATACAGGCCAGTCTTCTGACCAGCCTTTGCGAACTTTTCATCTAGGCCAGATGCCCAGCTGAGCATGGGCTGAAAAAGTGCAGTAATGGCGCGAATACCACGGAACCTGTCTTCTGACTTCGGCAAGAAGTGTGGAGTCGGCTTGTCTCCAGAGCCTTTCACAACCGCCTGCATGTCGAATACCTTGCCTTGCAAGCCCATGCGTTCGAACTGGAGTGTTGAACTTGGAACGCTTTCTTCAAAGCCAGCGTGCTCTTCTAGATGATCGGGCACTTGCTTGAGAAGCTGTTCGGCTGATTCCATTGGAACTGAAGTGACTGCACCACGCTCATCTGCGAGCTGGACCATCTCTCTCTCAGCGTCGATGTAGAACTTCTTCTCCTGCTTAAGAGCTTCTTCTTCCCAGCGACTGAACCTGTCAGTTCCAGTCCTACGCATTAAGTCTTCAAGCCGGGTATTGAAACCTCGCAACTCCTGCACATCAGACATGGAACGGAGTCTGCTCTTCAAGCTGGAGGCAATTTCATCGACCATTGCTCTGACTGTATCAATACTAGTATCCATGTTAGCGTAAACTCGAAGAGCCTTTAAGTCTCCAGTTCTGATAGCAGCTGCTGGATGGACGAAGCCTTCTTCTAGTAAAGTCTCTGCATCGTAGCCTCCGTACCCCCTAGCGAAGTTTCGCCTGAGTCCCTCGGCTAGATCCGTCAAGGTAAATTTGGCTCGATCCGAAACAGTCTGGTAGAGCTGATGCATTAGTTCCGAGTAAGGATCAGGTCCACGAACCAAGCCAAGCTGAATGTGCAAGTCTTCGTGATACATTCCCTGCTGAGCTTGAGCTAAATTGAGATCCTCGGGCAGCATTCTAATGCCAGCGTATCTGGATCCAGCTGGGAGATTAGAAGCGTCGACTCCGAGGTCTTCAAGAGTGCGATCCAAGCCTGTCTTGTAACTTACCCTACCTGAAAAACTCTTGATAGGACCCTTAGCAAACATCTTTCCGAAAGGACTAGAAGAAGCTATGGCTTCTCCACGAAGTGAATTCCACGTTACTCGATCCAAGACAACGTCGATCAAGTTGCGGCGCCCTTTAGCCGTGTTTAGGTTACCGCGCACTTCATCAATGGCAGGGATTCGAATGTCGTCTTCGAGTGGAACCACGTCCCTCAGCTTACGAAAGGCAGCTCGGAAGCTTTGCACCTTCGCCATTGTTAAGCCAGTTTCTTCCTTGATCTCCTTGTCAGACATTCCTTTGCGAAACATAGGAACCATGTCTGGTAGCTTCCACTGTCCATTGTGAGGCAAACCTGCTGCGGCTCTTTGAGCGGCGGGACCGGCTGTTGTTCCAGCTCTCCTGGATTCTAATTGAGCCTTTGCAGCTGCGAGACGAGATTCGTAGTCAGATACTTTTGTACTCTTTGCAGCTGCTAGTTCTTTGCCGTACTCAACTGCTTTCACTTCCGCAACCTGCCCTGCCAAGTAAGTGTCTCGAGGAGACTGCGCTACGAAGTCTCGATAGAGTCTAGGAACCATGTAACCGACTCCAAGACCTTGAAGGTCCCGAGCAATAACTACACTTGAACTTACATTACCTTTCGTATGCCAGAGAGTCTTGATCTTGCGAGCCGTCATCTGAAGCTCGAGACTCGTGAGCTTTCTTCCCTCTGGTAGAGTGTGCGCTTTCAGAGCTCCCAGGATATCCTGGTCGGTGGGAACCCTCTTGGTAAAGATGGGAGCCCTACGAGCTGGAGCCTCTGTCTGAACAGCTGGAGGAGCCTCCCATTGAGGCCGCTCCGCAGCTACAATGGGTTCTGCAAGAGGAGCCCCTTCTTCCCTCACAGGCTGTTCTACTTGAGCCACGGCTGCTTGAGCCTTCTTGACAGCCTCAGTCGTTCGCTTAGCTTCCTCTTCGTACATCTTGTTCGTCAGTGTATCCAGGAAGCCTTCTTGTAGTTCTTTAGGCAGGTCGTAGAACAAGCCAGATTCAGCCAGGGCTCGCTTGAGCACATGGAACTTGATTTCATCTTCGGGGGTAAGATTTCGAATCGAAGCCAGGATACGAGGCCCGTCTCCCAGGTTATTGCTGTTAATGGCAACTTGCTGAAGCTGGCCTCCTTTTTCAAGCTGCGCTTGTAGTTCCTCCACAGCTTTTGATTCAGCATAGGGTTTTACGTGCACAACAAAAGGCCTACCTTGAGCATCCACCCCCGTGAGCCTCGGATGTGGATACTGCTTTGAATCGTCGATCATGATATTGAGAGGCAAGCCTCGAGTGCGAGTCTTATCAGCTTCAACGGTAAGATGGCTGGCTACTACTTTGTCAGCTTCCCTCATGCCTGTCTTGCTGTTCAGAACTGCTTCCGTCTCAGCTGCAGTTTCGTGGGGAGTGATAACTTGCTTTACGATTTCTTTCTGCTCCGCAGCAGATAAGCTTGACTTGCTGAAGAGCTTGCCGACTGCTGGCTTGAGGACCTTTCCCAAGCCAGCAAAACCAAGTTCCCACGCTGCACCTTGTCCCGCCCCACTCAAGAACGCATAGCCTGGATTGGTACCCTGCTTGGCTGAAATGGCTTCAAAAGTTCCGAAGGTCAAGGCTCCTTTAGAAATACGATTTGCCAGGCCGACTCCTTTGAGCAAACTACGAGCTCTTAGAGCTATTGAACCGGCTTCAGCCCCTTCAGCTATCAATCCACCTACTCCTCCTGTAGCGGCTTCTATGCCCGCGAAAGCCAGTACATCCGGTACTGCGGAACCGATTCCTACAGCCAAGTCGGGAGAGAGTCCATCATGTCTCATTGCTTGGACTAAGTCATCCCGTTCTTTCTTGAACGTAGGATTCGTGTGCAGGAGTTCCTGGGCTCGAGTTCCCGCTGATATTGCAGCGAGCTTAGCCTGGGCTAGCTTAGGACTCTCGATGGACTTTGGCCGCTGAGTGCGGTTATCAAAGTCCTGCCAGTACGCTGCATGTTGAGCTGGAGGCGCCAAGGGCTTGACATATGTGTTAAAGTACTGAAACTTCAGATCATCGTATTCTCCTTGGGACATGTTAGGGTCCAGAGAGCGAGCGATATCATTCCACGGCTTAGGAGCCTTAGGGGTGACTGCTCCTTGTAAGGGCTGCGAAGTCTGTTGTAAGTCTTGTGCCACGTAGGCTCCTTACTTGACCTGATTGTCAGGCCCGTATGCTTTAGCTGGATCGATTAACCACTTACCGTCTTTCTTGATTTGCACTTGCTGCTTCTTACTGGCATCGTAGATCCAGAGATCCTTGGCGGTTTGCGCTCCTGTAGCTACGTTGCCGATGCCGGCTGGGGCTGTACCCCCAATACCACTGTGAGTCAAATAGCCTGCGATAGTATTTCCTACCGACTCAATGGGGTTACCTAAAGTTGCTCGAGGGCCCATACCTCCCGTTACGTTACCAGGATCAGATTCACTGGCAGTGGCTCCCCCAGGTTTAGCTGTTAGTTCTGAGCCTACCAAGTCACCTGGGACCAAGCCTTGCTGAGCTTCGTATTGTACAGCATCGGAGAACCAGCCCTTCTTGACGGCCGGCTTCAAGCCAAGGCTCTGAGCGTAGGCATCTTCGAGCTGCGTCATGAGAGACTTTTGCCGATCTGTAGGATTCTTAATAGCCGCCATGTCGTGGATGGACATCATCAAGGTTTTCATGACTTCGTTATCAGGGGCTACTCCAAGACGTTTAGCGAGAGCCTCCTTCTGTGCAGCTGTGGCTCGGCGTTCAGCAGTGAGGGCTCCCGCTTCTTCCTGTTCAATCTTCAACCTACTTTGTTGAACGGTCAGTTCTCCACGCTTGATGCCAAGTTCCTGTTGCTGGATACTAAGAAGCTTCTGGTTGTACTCTTGTTGTAGCTGAACTGGGGTTTGCTTAGGAAGCCAGCCAGAAAGGGCTTTGATACTTCCCGCTTGAAACGCTGCCGTGGCATTCGCCAGATCGTCCCCGTGCACACCCGCTGTTGTAAGAGCGTTCATGGCGAGAGCGGTAGTCTGCAGGGTTTGTGGAGAAATTCTAGGAAGCTGAGCTACTAGCTCTGGAGGCATTTCCGGGTGCTTGCCGGTAGCCGGATCAATATGCGAAGAATAGTAACCCATTTTATCAGCTGCTTCTTTAGGCACCCCAGCTTGGAACATTTGATCCGAGTAAGCTTTTGCGTTTTGTTCTTGTTCAGCCGGTGAAGCCATGCCGCTAGCAATCGCAATTTGATTCTGTCTTCCTTCCGGAGACGCTTCGGCAAACTCAAGCATGTGTTTACTCATCTGTGCAATCTGCGGATTCAAGATAGCCGCTACTCCAAGAGCCGCTGCTCGCTCTGTAGCTGGAGCCTTTAAGTCCGTTGCCTTATCAATAGCATCAAACTGCCGCTGCTCAAGCTGAGCCTTCTGTTGGTTCGAGAGACCAGCGTAGCGAGCACTTCGCAAGTCGTTCTTGACCATGCCTCCCATGACGAACTGAGCCACGTCCCGCTGATTCAGTTGACCAGATTTGGTTTTTTCTATCATGGCTGAGATCTCTTTAGGCATCTCGCGGCTGTCTCCCGTGACAGGATCCTTTTCTCCGTAGTACTGATTGAAGTACGAGACAGCCATTTTAATACCTTCCGGGGAAGTATCGACTTTCATGCCAGATTGCTTGATCAGTTTAATCATTTGCTTAGGATCAGGAAGCCAGCCGCTCTCTGCTTGCCTGGTTATTTCAGAGAGCTTCTGCTGAGCCATTGTTTGTTTAGCGGCGTGAAAGTTGTGCGTGATCGACAGCATCTGCAGGTACTGTGGAGAAGGTCCTTGGAATTCTCCCGCCGGAGCCCCTTGCTGAGACTGCTGCTCCTTGGACTTCTTGATCAGAGTCTGCAAGTCCTTACCCACCTTTGAGTTCGAGAACTGATTCTCAGCGGGAGCTTCAGAAGACTGTCCTGCAGTTTTAGCCCCCTGTTGCAGGGCTGAGTCAGAGGCCTGAGCAGCTTGCAGAGCCGCTTGATTTATTCCAAAGAGAGGATTCGATACAAGTCCCATGATTATCTCCTATCACGCAAAGAGGCTTGACCAAGCCGAGGCTCCCGTGCCAGCGCCTATGAGACCGGTAGCGGCCCCCATGATTGCTGAGAACCCGGAGGTCCAGGGCATTGAAGTTGTGGTACTTGACTGGTTCGTATAATACTGCGAACCTGCTGATGAGAGCATCTGCATAAGATTGCCAGCTGTTCCGGCCTGCAACTGGGTTTCCTGCAAGCCCATTTGAGTCGATACTTGAGACAGGTTATTCAGGTACTGGTTGGTATAAGAACCCATTTGACCAGTCAAGCTACTTGAGTTCGATAAGCCAGAGCGAGCGGCTTGCTCGTTTACCTGAGCCATGCCTTGCTGGTAAGCGGGCTGCGAAGCCTGCTGCAGGGTCTTGTAGAGCTGTCCGGTATTAGTCTGCATCAGCTGGCCGGACATGACTCCTTGCAGAGTCTGATTGACGCTAGACATGGTGCTACCGGAGAACAGCTGAGTAAAGAGCTGAGCAAGCTGCGGATTAGTTGCTCCAACGCTGCTACTAGTTTGACTCGTGCTGCTGCTTGGCATGGCTCAGTCTCTCCTGTCTCTGTTTCCATTCTTCTTTGAGTAAGCCGTGGACGGTTACGTCGTAGCTTTGATCGAAGAAGCGGAACGACTTGCGGATGCAACCTTCGAACTTGAAGCCTAGCATGGTGGCCAGCTTAGCTGAGAGCTTGTTGTTCGTGGGAATAAAACCCGTTATCCTAGTTGCTTGCAGGCGGGAAAAAGTGAAATCCAGGATCTCTACCGCAGCCTGCAGGGTAAGTGAGAAGGGCCTCAATGGATTCCAAATGCAGAAGTGTATCTCTGGCGTGTCGCAACACCAAGCATTGATCAAGAGAGCGTAACCATCCCCTCCAATATCAAGATGCAAGTGACGCATGTCACGGAAGCGAGCGATCCAACCTATTCGATTGCCTCGTTCAAAGTCCGAGAACATGTATTCCTGAGTCTTGTTAAACTGCCACCACAGCTCCACTTCATCTTCACTCAAGGCTTGAGTGTCGATCGGAGCAATGAGTGAGAGTCCTAAAGCACGAACAGAGTCAGGAACACTGAAGCCTGATCCACTCTCAGGTAGATTAACTTGTCGGTCCAAGGTGTTACCCCCTGATAAACGTGAGCTGCTTTGTTGATGTTCTTAACATCGAACCCCGAAGGAACATGTTTAAGCTTGTGCGAAACTGCAAAGTCCGTGTCAGCTACTGCTGGGCTCGTTCCCTGCCACCAGGAACCTGCAATGTTCTGAGGAGACTGCTGAGTCCCGTAAGTCTGCGGATTACCAAATTCAACGTTGCCGTTCAAGATCTTAGCTACGTGATTTGGATGTGGATTGTTAAGAGCCTTCAATGACTTCACCCCCTTCATCGAGCTTGAAGACAAAGCCAACGATGCTGAAAGGTGCTGTAGTAGTACCCAAGACTGAATAAAATAGTTGTATAATACTGCCGGAGATTTGCAAGTCTAGGACTCCAATATTCAGCTTACCGTCGCTTGCAGTTACCGTCTGCAAATTAGCTGTGGGAACTGGAGTGTTCTTTGGATTCGCGGCGCTAGCCGAGCACTGCAGGAAGACAGTTCCTAATTGTTCGTAGAGCAGCCAGATGCGATTCAAGTTCTTATTGAGCTGAGGTTGGTCAAAGTAGTACTGACGAGCGAGCTGGCAGACGTCTTCACAAGGCAAGCTTGGATCGAAGTAATTCAAGTAAGAAGCTGCAGCGACTGTCTTGAGAGCCAGAACTGTTTGTTCTTGATCTCCTACTAGACTGAAAGCCGAGGCGAGTGAAGGTGCCTGGTAAATAGATTCGATGTTGAAACTATACGAACTACCTGGAATTGAGATTACAAGAGCTGCTAAGTCATCTTGAATGCCTCCTGATAAGGGGGTTAGACCCAAGGTAAAGACGAGATTGTTGCCTGCGGGAATAGGGTTGGTACCGCTCACCACATTTACCGAGTAACCATTTCCTGTATCTGGAGATAATAAAACAGTTAAGGGCATTGAAGTGGGATTATAAATATTAAACTGGTAAGAAGTATAAGGCGTGCCGATTGCAACGGAACCGAAGTTAGCGATTGGAAAAGAAAAGCCTAAGTCAGTGGGATAGATAGAAAAGACTTCTACAAACGTATCCCCAACTGTCGTTATTGAAGCGGTAATACTAGATATAGTTAAGCCAGCTGAAGCCGTTCCTCCTGCACCTACAATGACTGATTGAGTGGTACGGAGTAAGATCAAATCTAGATTAGCTATGCTGATCGGAATTATAAAGCCAACAGCTCCTCCAAATGGTGTAATCGGGCCGTAGTAAAAGGCTACTGAGGCCCAAGTTGTTCCTCCATTTACACTGTAATCTACGGTAGCGTTGCCGCCTGAGCCAGCGGGTAAGGTAAAGTTTCCTGCAGCTTTTAGATTGACACTGACCGTCGAACCAGCCGCTACTGAAGTAGAGGCAAAAGATACGTTGGCTGAGTGAGTTGTAGAGCTTCCATTTCCAACTTGATTCACGCTTCCTGAAGCGGAAATAGGGGTAGAATTAACGTTCGTGCTAGTGCCGAGCTTAGAACTCGTTCCAATGATTGTATACTGCTGCACGCTTCCTAGTACACTATCCGAGGTGATCGTCAGTAAAGCTTGTTCGATCATCTCGAACGAGGACGTAGGAACGAAGCCTATTATCACACTTACGTTAGTAACTCCAGGTGCAATTACGAGGGGCAAGACTAAGCCGTTCAAGGAAAAGTCGTTCTGGTTACCACTCTGCACTACAAGGGTAATGCCTGTAATAGTAAGATCAGCAGTACCAATGTTCTTTAAGACTAGTTCATAAGCTTGGTTCTGCCCCTGAGGAGTCTGACCAAAAGGCAGGATTTTACTCTGTCCCGAGTTAACGACTTGAAGAGCTGGTCCTGCCATTTCAGTGCACCTTGATATTACCAAACGCTGTTGCGTACTGGTTCTGAGCTTGGAACCAGGACCAGGTCATGTCTGTAAGATTCAAGACCCAGGCTTTGTTGATCCCTGGAATCCAGATCACGTAGGACTGGAAATCGTAACCGGCTCCTAGTTGATCGGTTACGAAGCCGAAGACTTGATCACCAGCCGCTGACTTTAAGTCGACTGCTAGCTGCTTTTTGATCTTTCCCTCAGCCAGTGGAACGAACCCTTGGGCACTTGGCCCTCCAGCTCCATTGAACTGTAAAGCTTCTCCGTTATGAGTTACCATGAAAGCTGCATTGTTCCAGGTAGCGATTGTGTAGGGGCAAAAATTACCCCAGCCTGGGTTGCTCCAAGTAAATGGATCGTTGTAAAAGGGAGCCGAGGCTTGTCCCGTAGGCCATAGTACATTGGCTCCGAATTGCCTCCAGACGTAAGTGAAGGATCCGAGAGTCGTGACTCCGTTAGGAACTCCTCCATTTTCGATCAAGTTGATGACGGTGGCAGAGTTCGCAAGAGAAGGCATCCATTCTAAAGGGTTTCCTGCGTCGCTGATCTGTACAAAAAACGGATACGCAGCTGAACCAGTGATGCCGGGTGAAGGAATCTGCCAGTTCACACCTATCAAGTGGTTGCTATTCTCAGTCAGAAACTTGCAGCCTCCAGGCGCATTGCCTGCCAGGTAGACGTTAGCGGAGCCGTCTACGTACATGAGATTCTGAGCTCCGTTCGAGAAGAAAAGCTTCTGCTGCATTTCGATGATGGCGAATGGCGTGCTAGAACCTCCAAGATCAGAAATACCACTTGGAAGAGTAAGCGCGTTGTACACGAGAGTGCCAGCTACGTTGGTTAGGAAGTAAGCCGTTAATTCTGTCAGGACCAGCGTGTGCCAGTTGTTGGCCGCATCCAGGAAGCTGTAGAGACCTCGAATCGTGCGCCCGTCTGGAGGCACTGGTATATAGGCTACGAGAGCTGGCCGAGTCTGGATCCTTCCTTTACGAAAGAGGAAATTGCGAGCCGTGTCCCAGGCAGCAGGATCGAAGCCGCTTGGCTGATCTGTGATGACGCCTTTCCAGGGGCCTACGATTGGAAGGGGTTTCATGGTCATCTTGTATACCCTCCACTGTACGGAGGCTGCACGCCCCAATCGACGAACGGAGCCATTGCTTCCTTTCGAGACTGCATTCGTTCGATAATACCTGGCACATATTTGCCGCTCTGAGGATCGACGAAGCCGTACAGGAACTCCTGCATGCCTCGGGACTTATCTTCCTGCTGCAGCTCGGCGTTACCTCGCACCGCCGCTTCGTAGTCCAGGATCTCGAGCCACTCATCTGGCAGGAGTAAAGGAGTTGAATCAATGTCCTTCGCAATCTGAGGCCGCTGCCAGGCGTCCAGGAAAAACGTGAACGCGTCTCCGGGGGTAGGCCGAAAGATGACCTGACTGTTCCAGAGAGTGTAGATAGAAGGCCTGGTTAGAGAATCTGTTGGATTTATTGAATTGTACCGCCGAATATAAGAAATGTCTTTCCAGTCGACTTGAATGGGTGTGCCGTTGCTATCGTATCCAGTAAAAGCCTTAATGGCACGAACTGGCACTGGAATATTGTAAGTATCACTAGCCGCTTCCGTGTCGAACTGATACGTGAACTCAGTCTGCTCAAAGCTGCGGCAGGTTGAAATAGCAATGTAAGCATCTCGCAGCCAACCTGAAATGCGGGAATACGTATAAGCAGATCCAGGAGCTGGCTGCAAGAGATCAGCTCGGTTTCCAATTTTCATGGAAACATTGATCTTACGCTCCGAGATCTTTTGAAAAGGTGGTGTTAGTGAAACTGGGTTAGTACCCATGTGAGGCTCCTAGAAGGTAACGATTTCTCCTACGTCCTTGAACTTTTCCGCCTGTTCCGAGGTGCCCTCTCCTGGAATCGAGAGCACCCTCTGAATAACAAGAGGCCGGTACATGTTTGACAAGTCATCACAACAATTTGGGCATCGAATCAAACCGAGCTGTCTTCGCTCAAGAGAAACGGGAGCCAGCAAGCCACAGATGTCGCAGAAGCGCCATTCAGTTCTCTGCACGCCTTGTTTCCGGTATGGCATTGCTAGCTCCCTTTTTCTTTAGTACTGGCTGGCTTTGTTCAGGTTAGTTACGTCTTTCATGCATGGGACTCTCCAGCTATACTTTTGCGGCTGCCTCAGCTGGAAGCTGCACTGCAACCGGCTCAGCTGCTTTGGTAGCTGGTTGAGGTGCTGGCGTAGTCGGCTTTGGATCAGGCACTCCGAGAGGAGCTAGCACAGGCAGTTTGTTGGTCCTGAGAGCTGGAGGGAAATTTCCAGCCTCGGCAGCTTGATCCCAGGCTCTGTTGTACTGAGTGGCTGGAGAGTGCCAGATGCTGCGTTTGAACGAAGGAACGAGAACTTTGACCTTCGCCGTGGTTTCAATGATCGTGTGAGCTTGGTGCATGGCGTGGGCTTCTTCTTTCGAAGGAATGTCTTCCGGAGCCAGCACCTCTGCAGGGCCTGCAGGCGCAGAGGAATTGGCCGTCAGGATTCCGATAACTGTTTCGACGCCGGCCAGGATAATGTTTGTGAGAGTCTTGACGGACGGAAGCAGAGGCAGCTTGTTAAAGCCTAGTTGGAAGTCTCCAATGATTTCCAGAACTACCTGCGCTGGTGTTCCGGATTTCCAGTTCTGAACGGCGGTCAGAGCTGCGTCGTACTCATCCATGACGAGTTGGCCTTCGGGAGTGGTGATCAGGTTGGTGAACGTCAAGAGCGACTTAAGGGTCGGCTCAATAACCAGCATCAAGGAAGCGGCTGTTTTGTTTGCGTTAGTGCACATTTCTTTTTCTCCTCTTCTACTGCTTTGCGTCTTTCTTGATGAGGCCAAGCCAGACAATAGCAAGGCCGTTAACTACAGCGCCCCAAAAGATTGTGTTTTGCGAAACCCCGTGAGATTGAAGCACTGTAGAAGGAATCGACGCAAAGTAACCTAACGTGACGACGGTTGCGGTAAGAAAGCCACTTAGCGTCGATTTCCAGTTAACTACGACGCGATCGTAAAACCATTGCCTGATTGTCATGCACTTTCCTTTCACTTCATGGACTTGCCAAAGAGCCAGCTAATGCAGGCTAGAATCAAACCTCCAATTAAGGCTCCTATCCACTTGATAAGGCCTATGAGAGGCTGACGCATTCCAAGCTCACGGTTTTCACCATTTTCTAGAATCTTTATACGATCTTCTAGAGAAGCGTGAACTTTTTCGAACCAATCTCTTAGTATGTAATCGCCTCTTTCCGAATCGATTTGCTTACGAAGATTGTTCATTTCATCTAGGCGACGGTTCAAGCTTAAGTCGGATATGCTCACTGCCAATCTTTCTGCCACGTGCACTTCCATGTGGCGATCGCGGAACTCTTCCAAGCGAGCTATTCTTTCTCTTAAAGTTGAAAAGGCATCAGTTTCATCGCCCATCTCATCTCCCGGCCCGCGATAGGCAGCGCCGCCGCTAATGCTGTCTGTGACGTATCAGGCACCGCAGCTCCCTCAACTTAGTTACTCGCCGTCTTCAGATTCCCACTTCGCCTTGAGCGCGGTTCCCGCCACGTACAGCACAAAGAGAACCACCATTAAAATCCATATTCCAGTTCTCATTTTTGCTGCCATTCCTTCGCTGATTGGAGCAGCACTGCATTCCCTGCCGTGTTTGCCGAGAAGTAAATGTTCCAGTTGAAAGCATACGCGGCGTTTGCCGTCAGCGTCACCGGCTGCTTGAATGAGTTATCAAACGTCGCGGGGTTTCCGGTAGTCGGTTGCGAGGTTGCCATCAGAGCCGTGTTCATCAAACTGGTCGAAACCGCGTCCGCGTCCCACGTCATTTCATAGGCATCTCCGATGCGGCTGGCAACTACCACAGATGCCGATGCCTGCTGATAGAGAAACGATTGCGTTCCTCCTGATCCATAACGCAGGCCAATGATGGATGTAACCGGACTGCTCGATGTGAATTCGGCTAGTTTCAGGTGAAGCTCATAGGCGTTTGTCGCTGTAAACACCCCGATAGGCAGCGTGTTTGCGAAGGAATAAGGAGTTGCGCTTACGGCATCGTTGGTCTGATTCCCGCACCATAGGAAGAAGGTTCCGCCGCTTGTCCATACCGTCGATGAGTTAGCGAAAGATACCGTCGTGCTGGTTCTTCCGGTCAGCGTATAGGGTCCACCGTTCAATCCTGAAGGCGTTGCTCCAGTCACTCCAACGAGGCTTCCGATCTGGTAATAGTTCGGCACAGCCGTCGCCGTTAGTGTAGCCGTGCTCCCGTCTGTGCTTCCTGCCGTGATTGTCTGCGCCGCGATGATCGTATCGGCATGGAGAGCGCAAGCTAAATCACCCGCCGCGCTTACCGTAGTCGGAGGAACGTAAGCTCCTGCGGTGATAACCGCCGCCGCAATCGCCGCTGCCATTGTGGTGTTGGTGGGAATGTTCTGCCAGCTTGTGTTTGTGGTTCCTGTCGCAATCCAGAGCGGGGCGGTTGTCGAGTTTAACTGTACGAACTTAGTGCCTATCGCAGAAGGAGTCACCGTACCTACCGGCGTGTTGTTGCTTACAAGCACACCGGACGCTGACGTGATGTGTGCCCAATCGAAACTGACGGCCCCCGCCTGCAGCGTGTTGGACAAGTCCCACACAAGTTGCCCAGTGTTGTTGCTGTACCCGTCCTGGGACACGTAAACAGCAGCTAGACCGCCCGTTTCATTGAAGGTGTTGCCAGCGAATTTCAGATAGCCAACGCCGCGAAAGTCTGTGCATTTTGCATTGCTCGCGGAGCAGTTGAGCGTGTTTCCCTGCACCGTAACCTGAGCCGACGTAAAAGGATTCAGAGAGCTTGCAGGGATAGCCACGAGAGCGTTGCCGTTCGGTGACCAAGTTTGGTTGTCTACAAGTTTCACCGCTCCATTCATGCCGGTGCTGAGAGCGATGGCTGCTTCGGTTCCCGCCCCGCCTCCGCTTCCGGCATGGATAATATTCCCTGCTGCGGTAAGATTGGTCACGTAGTTCGTATAGAGACATCCTGAGCAGTTATTCAGGTTGTTGCCGTTCACGATCACGTCTGTGGCGTAGTTCGGAACACTGGTTCCGCGAACGCTCACGCACGGCAGCTTGACGCCCGCCACTCCGCCGACGCTCCCTGTGGTTGTCGCTCCCGATCCATCACAAGTGTTGTTCGTGATTTGAGCGCGAGCCTGCGTGCTCGATCCGGTTAGGTCTCCAGCGAAGTAGGTATAGGTGCCAATGTATGATCCTTGGCCCGCGCTGGTCTGCGCGTTCACCGCCACGTTTGAATCAATAATCACATCGCTTGAAGCCTTGATGACCATGCAAGCGAAGCCGCAAGCCTCAAAGTAGTTGTGCGCGATGTTGACCCCACCGCTCGATGGATAGAGATGTATCGAAGCAACGTCCGAGCCAAGATAGTTTCCGCCGTATCCCCAAAAGTAGTTGCCAATGGCGGTGAACTGCGAGAAGTTTCCAGGGTTCGGGATGCCTGTCCCTACCGGGCGCGTGGCCACGAAGATGCCGCCGGGACTTTGTCCTGTCGCGGATAAGGCACTGGCTACGGCAGAGTTGTAATTGAAGTTGATCTGCCCCATGCACCCAGTTCCGCCCGATCCGACATAGGCGATAAACGTGGGTTTTGCTCCCGTTGAGTCAGTCCCCATGAGTGCCTGATTCGTAAAGAAGCTGCCCTCAATCGTCAGTGTCCCGCAGAATGCCGACACGTTTACCGAGATGGAAGCGGAGTTCTGCACATGCACGTCGCGAAGCGTGAGAGATGTTCCTGTAGGCAATGCCGCACTAATCAGCATAGGCCATGTGCTAGTTTGTCCCGCGAAGTTTCCGTCAATCGTGCCACCCTCGATGGTTAGATGGTTGCTGGTCATGGCGATCATCGGGTTGGCTGTCGCGCTCTTGTGAAAGAGTGTGGCTTTGCGATTTAGGAGAAAACTGGCGTCCGACGAGAGTGCCACGTTGTCGAGCAAATAGGTTCCGGGAGGGAAGTACAACTCCTGCCCATTCGCAGCCGTGATTGCAGCATTGAGTGCTGCTGTGTCATTGGCGATCCCATCACCCTTTAAACCGAAGCAGGATGTGACTTCCATTGCCGCGCTCTTATCGCAGACCGCGTTCCCGCCCACGGTTCCAGTCGGTGCTCCAGCGGGTAATGTAATGCCAGCCACGACGGTAGGAGCATGGACACTCGTTGCGAAGTATGCATTACCACTTCCATCGTCGAGGGTGCCCGTTGCTGTATAAGTCCCAAGGCCAGAAACAGAGAAGGCGGCGGGGAGTGGGCCTACAGTAAACCCACCCAGATCAATATGGACGGCGTATGGGGAGATTGTCTGGCCATTGATGATGGCCGCTGCTGCTCCTGCCGCTGTGATCGCGCCCGTGCCGCCCGCTGATACTGACCAAGGAAGCGTGATAAGAAATGGCAGAGCTCCGGAGCCTAAGAAAAGATTATCAATGTAAGCGGCAGCGTAGTGAGCTTGAGTGTTGCCGAGCGTAAATACGTGCGAAGCAGCGGGCACTAAATTGGATTGAATGGGCGAGGTCGTTATATTGTTATATTGCGGAATGACTTTTACCGCAGGACAGAAGACTGGCGCCGACAGGTTATAAGGTCCTGGAGTTGAGATACACTCTCGAGCCACGGTATTCGTCTGCTGATCGTTTGGGGAAAAGGTAACCGTGTATGTACTATTAGAGGGCGAGAGTACGTCGTTTCCCCACACTGTGCAGGGGTTAGCAGGGTTAACTGAGCTTACGAGGGTGCCAGTTGCGGAAATATTGCACACGACTGTCTGCGGAGCTACGGCTGTAATCCCTTGTACGTAGTACTGAATCGAAGAGGAAGCTGGCTGTATATCGAATTCGACCGTTCCGCTCGTGGCAGGATTGCCTCCACTGTCTTGGATAGTCCCTGAAACGCTGACAGGAGATTGAGCTCCGGCAAGTAGAGAAACAAAGAGTACGAAAAAGAACCAACAAGTTTTTTTCACAGTTTCCTCACTTATTGAACGTACACTAGCAAGCTGCCTCCACCTGTAAGGGTGGGCACGATTAAACCAAGAATGTTGCCGATTTTTCCCGACCGCTGAGTTTCGCCGTCCGTAACACCAGTGGCATTGTAAACCAAGTTTCCCAGGGAATCAGTTACAGTGACTGTATCCCCTTGAGCCACGTAGATGAATTCGAATTGGGCAATCTTCATCCAGCCTGAGTAGAGGATTCCCGCTCCAGGGGTATCGATCTTCCACGGAGTATTTGCAAGTTGGTTTGCCACTACTTTACCTCCCAGGAACTACGGCTGATGGGGCCTGGCTTAGCTTGTTAGCGGCAAGGTTCCCATCAGCCTGGTTACTACGGGTTAACTGCTAGCCCTTGATTTGCAGCTGTAACAACTTCGTTCCCAAGTACATAGGTCCGAAGCAAGTTACCAGCAGCTCCAATTGCTGTGATGCCGGCGAACATGCAATTCTGCAGCAAGATGGCTCCAGAGTTGCCTCCAGCGTTTGTGACCGCAGCTGCGAGGCTGGTGGCCCAGTTTGCGCTGAAATTCAGGAACGTACAGTTCTTGAACAGGGCGTAGTCCACTATGCCGTTCGCTGCAGCATTGGCAAGCATGACGGGAGTTGTTGCACTTGCCATGCTCAGAAAGAGGCAGTCGGTGAATTGTAGGCGGCCTGCACCGGAATCAAACTCTACGAGAGAGTTAGCGCCGCTTCGAGCTATGGTTGTCGTACCAAACGCGCAGTTGCGGAAGGTGCACTCCTGGGCTCCTGAGAGCTGCACGAGCATGAAACCGACTGTGGTAGCTTCCGTTGTGTTGAAAGGGCCGCCGAAGTGAACGTTCTCGAAGCAGTTGCGGGCTCCTGAAACCAGCCAGCTTACCAAGTTAGCGGCAGCTCCGTTACCATACATTGTGTAAATGTTGGCAAAGTAGTTACCGTAACCACTGACTGTGATCATTGGAGACATGTTTGTGGTTCTATGCCCAATACGAGCCCGCTTGTTCTCTGTCACAGGAGAGCAGACGCCGATGAGTGAGCAGAGGTTCTTGGACCACACGAGGCCGGCGGCAAGAGTTGCAGTGGCGGTACCGAACAGGAAGATTGTATCGCCACTGAGATCGGTTAGCAGGTTGTAAGCGCGAAGCAAGGTCTGTACCGCTGAACTGGGAGACGTTCCATCGTTCCCGTCACTTCCAGCTGAGGGGTCACAGAAGATGCACTTTGACTTGGGCCCGAAGTTCGGAATGCCGCCTAATTGGGGGATTCCAAAGGAGGTCAGGCCGTTAGGAAAATTTGTGAATGGCACTGATAAGCCTCCTTTGTTACTGGCCCGGGGATCCTGAGATCCCATGCCAGTACGTTACGCCTACTCCGAACCTGAAAAATACTGAATAGGCTGCGCCTTTGGTTGAGAACTCATCCTGTGAGTCGAACTCAGGCTGGGTTCTCCAGAAGTACTTGAGCGTTTGAGCCGCCCGCTTGGCAAGCAGCCACCAGGCAGTTGTGCTCATGAGATAGTGGTTGAACTTCGGCACCACTCTGCCTTGCACTGAGTTGATCTCATTGTTGCCCGTGTAAGGCGCGTACGAGCTGTGCAGGATCTCCTGCGCCTTGAATTGCTGATCCACGGGTAGCAGGACTTCTTCCGGCTGACTTCTCTTGAGCAAGCCGCGTTCGTTTACCATCTTCTCGAAGATTAGGATCTGCTCTTGCAGACCTGTTACTGAGAAAGCCTGGTTCGTTGCCGAGGCATTGCTGTAAGCGCCGCCGCCCAGCAGGTTATGCGAGCCGATCAGGTTAGCGCCGTCAATGGTCTTGGTGCTTGTGAACGAGTTCACGAGAACAGCAGCTGCGGCCACTTCGATCGTCTGTCTGATCGAGCTGCCAAAGTCTGAGCTGACTTTCTTCATGATCCCGTATTGATCATCATCCCACATTTCGCGCGTTACCTGGAAGCCGAGACCAAAGGCTCCGGGGGTGTAGCGAACTGTGCCGCCTTGAATGGGTTGGTCGTTCTTGATATTCTCGCCTTCAGGCTTGGAGGGAACTGTTCCAAGACCGGCGATCAGTTGATCTTCTTCGTATGCCTTGGTAGTAGGATATACGTTAAAGATCTGTGAATACTCCTCAGCGTGCGCGTCAAGGTCTTCGTAAATGACCGAGAACAGGCCTGTTGCGAGGAGTTGCGAAAATGCACCACGAACTGCTGGCATGTAAGGCTCCTCTCCTTAGACCTGTTGTGCCGCTGCTAGGATCTTGAACTCGACGCGACCATTGAGAGTTCCAACTGAGTCGATCAGTTCGACTACTTCGATGCAGGCGCCACCTGCTACTGTCGTGATATTCTGGTCCACGTACCAGAGGTTATTGGTTGCGTCCTTCGTGAGGCCGTAGATGCTGCCTCGCATTGTGACTGCCAGGATGGCGAGGGTACCGTCGCTGGAGTTTCCCATCGTGCCGGAAAACGTCTGAATTTGGTCGGCGGCCAGGTACTGTGAAGTACCGTCGTTCGGAGGGGCGCCCAAGGCAGTGATAACTGCGAGCGGTTGATTGGGCACCTTTTGAGTTAAGTTCTGCATCTTGGCAACACCACTCGTAGTGAGCGAGGCTCCCGCGACGGTTGAAATGCCAGCGATCAAGGCACTTGCTGCTGAGTTGATCGTGGCGCAGGCCTGGAGGTAACCACCCGAGAGTTGCACTGGAGTACCTTGCAAGTAACTCTGGGTTGCTGCTTCCTGGTCGTTGCGAATGATCGCTATGCCAGACGGCGACTTGGTGCGCCAGTGTAAAATCTGGGTGGCGATGTTGGCTGAAGCGGACATAGAATCTCCTTGGTACTATTTCTTATTGACAGTAAAGGTTGGAGCGCCCTGCTGTTCCGCGTTTGAGATGAACTCATTCGGGATTCCCTCTGCTGCCTCTTCCTGCCGCTTCTCGATGTCGAGTAAGAAGAACTCGTAGTCTTCTTGCGGACACTGCATTAAAATGACGTCGCCGCGCACGTAAGTACCGTCTTCACGGAGACCAGCTGCTTGAATCTTGGGCTTTGCCTTGCCGGCTAGCACCTCTGCTACGTTGGGCTCACGCACAAGCGTGTAGCCGATTGTCTCGAGCCGGATCAGTTCTGAACCGGAGCCTTGTCCTTGGTTACAGGCCCAGAAATAATGCTGGCCGGATTCTCCACGCACTTCGGACTGATCCTTGCGCATTTTCTTGGAGAGTTCTCTCCAGCGAGCTCGGCGTTCTTCAGGCGAGAGCTCGGAGAGGGGCTTAGCCGAAGCAATTGTGATTGCTGGAACTGGCTTGACGTCAGGCATGGATGCTGGTACTATAGTCTGGCTCATGCGATTCTCCTGTTATCGAGAGTGACTGGGAAGCGTCCGTCACGCATCTTGGTTTCCATGGTACGCCACGTTTCGTGCGAGATACCCAGGCCTGCGGCAACTTGAACTTCGGTTTGATTGAGATCACGGGGGGTTACTGCTGGAGCTGCAGGGCCAGAGCTGCCTTCATTCGAAGCTGCCACGCGAAGGCGATCCGCTTCTTCGGTCCGCAGAATCTGCAAGTTCTTGCCCACGCAGTAGTTGTAAGTAGTTTCCCACCAACCGGGAGCAATCAACATGAGGGGATCAGTGGTGGCTGCAATAGCTTCCATTTGGGGTAGGAGCCTGAACCAGTGCTCCTTACCTTCTTTGGCGATCAGCTTTGCAGTTGCCAGCATGTTCTGTTGAGCTGCGTTCGTCAACCGATTGAACTCATCTTTCGAGACCGTTTGATTGGTGATCATGCTTTGCGTAGCGCTCATAGGATCGTTCGTGAAATCCTCTGCGGTTACACGAGGAGGGGGAGGGGGAGCTGACATTGTTACTGGACCAGTTGCTTGCCGGATCACGAGGTCCCTTTCTCGAGACTGATAGTACTGAGCAATTTCAAGCGGGGTCTTGCCTTCCAGTTCAGCTGGCAAGGCTCCCACGGCACGATCCGTCTCCGAAAAGACCTCATAGCAGCGTTTCATTAACTGCAGTGTGAATTGATTCATGGTTCCTGCTCCTTCTTTTCTCTCTCAGCCTGCTCACGCAGGTCATCAAGCACTTTGTCTACTTCTCCAGGCATGGAACTTAGGATCTTGAGAACTTCCAGGGCTCCTTCTGCCTTGTCTGGCGAGCAGCGTTTATTGAGGACGTCCCTCAGAATTTTGGCCTGCAAGCTGTCCAAGCTGGCCTGATAACTGCTGTAACTGCTCTGGCGAAACAGATCCCTGAGGCTCAGGAAGTGCGCTGGAGGAGCCTGCCTGAGCAGCTTGTCCAGGTTGTCCTGGAGCTGGCATTCCTCCTCCAAGCACCGCTCGCAGATCTGGTAGTAATCTCGAACGTGAATCGATGTTGAAATGGAAAAGTATGCGATCAGCCAGGTCTCGAGCGCCGTCAACGATCTGTAGTAAGAGCTCCCGGACGGGACTTCCTTGAGGAGCGGCAGCGACCATTTGCGCGGCTTGGACAATTTCGTGATAATACGCAGACATAGTATTGGCCATAAGAAGAAGACCGCTACGATCAGTTTCACGGTTTGCCCCAGAGTCTGAGGCTGCGATATCGAAGAAAGTTCCACTTCCTCCAAGCACCTGGTCGCCCTGAAAGAGCTTCGCCACAAGCTCTGCGTTACCTCCCCACTTTGCAAATTCATCTGCGTCTCCAAAGTCCCTGTAGGACCTATAAATCTTGGTTCCGAGAACGTGGAATGGGAGCCTCACACGTTTGATATAAGTGTCGAGCCTGCGGTTCGATTCAGCCAGCATTGCGAGCGTGCCAGTGTTGGCGTATACACCACGCTTGCCGTTTACTCCAGCTCCTTGACCCTGTGAAGCAGGGGTGACTCCCGTGTACCGTTCAGCTAGTTGAAGAAGGAAGGATTCTTCCTCCACCATTGAATTGTAGTTGACTCCAAAGACAAGGGGGGCCAAGTCGTCCATGGAATCGAGTTCCCAAACCTTTCCTGGGTACCATTCATCACTCGGCCGGCCCGTGTCAGAGTAACGCTTCTTTTTCCAGCCTGGCACGTTTGCAATCGCACTGGCGTCTCTCCTTGAGTTGTGAATCTGTGCCTGTTCTTCTTGAGAGTCTTCCAGGATTGAAGGGACACAGGCTGTATAAAAATTCTTGTCGCTTGGAAAAAGACGAAAGTCTGTAAAGGGTGTGGAAAACGGGTCAGATCCTGGCTGATAATAGGCTCTCAGGAGAGCAACCTCTCCTATTATGAAAGGGTTGAAAACTACGACTATCGGGAAGAGCTTGCCGCTCGACAGTTCGTAGTCCAGATGAGCTTCGATGATTGAAAAGGGGCGGCCCACGTCTTTGGTGAGTGTCAGTCCTTGGTTCAGCATTGCCTGCTGCTGATTGAGTGAGCCGCCGTTTCCATCCGGCATTTTTAGGAGCAAGTCGCATGCGTCGCTCTGCCAGCGCTTCTCGCTCTTTCTTCTTTCCACATCTTGCTTAGTGAGCCTGATCCTGTGGAACTTGATCTGCACGTCTTCCATGGTAAGGGAAGTCAGTGGGTACGGGAAGAAGTCCTCGAAGGGCACTACAGAGAGTCGCATGTCCGATTTCTTGACACTACTCTCTCGGATAGTGCCCCCTTCCCCCGAGGCCCCCAAGTAACGAACGTCGTCCAGCCACTGGTCCTTGAGGACTTGTGTGCCGGACTTGAAGCACGAGTGAATGAGTAAGTCAATCTTTTGTGGAAGCTGAATCCTGCTTTGTGAAATATACTGCATCCACTGAGCCAGGGCATTCATTGCTTGGGCGGGAACGTCGTCTCGGAAAGTCGTGGGCTGCCACATTGGGCGAGTAGCAAAGATGATACCAGAGACGCGAGCGCTGAGGATATCAGTATGCATACGAATGAGCTGAGGTACAAAATTCGAGGCACCAGTGAAAGGCTTCGAACGAACTCTTTGCTTTGGGACCGCGTCGTAATTATCCTGCCACTGCTTGTACTTACCGTCGATCTGCTCTGAGCGAGCATTGACACTATTCCTGAAGCACTCACTCAGGAGCTGGATGAGCGCAGCTGCTTGTCCCTGGCCAAACTTGATCTCGACTAGTTTAATCACAGCAGCAGCCTCCCGCAGTAAGAGTGCGCAGCAAGAATGTGGAAAAGGCTTGTACGGATTAGCGGAGGGGGGTTCCCCTGTCCTTGCTTTCTCATACGTAGCCTCCATAGCAGCGGTCGGTATGCACTCGAGCCTCTGGCGGCTCCTGCTTCAGTTCTTCGGTGATCGAGTCCGAGGTCTCGTCGTCTTGGGACATAGGAGCACGTGATAAGTGAATTGCCGTAGCCAGGGCATCGGCTCCATCTTTGAGGTGGAAGTGAGGGAATCCGACGACTTGGTTTCGAAGGGCGCGGAGCTTGACGTTGATGTAGAGACGCCCTTCTTCGACCGTCGCTTGCATGTAGAGTCGGATCCTGTCTTCCTTGTTACCTCCGAAGTCCTTGTGACCATAGCCTTGCATCCGGAGTTTGCGGTGAGGCAGGATCTTGCTTTCTGGCTGTTTGGCTTGCTGAACACGGCACAGTTCACAACCATTGTGGCGCACGAGAATGTCGAATTCTTCAATTTCCTTCTGAGCTCCTTTATTCTCGTACCAGTTTTGGTAGCAGATGTATTGATCGTTCAGTTTGTACCAGGCTTCGAGGGCTGCTCTGTAGCCACAGTTCTTGAGAAAAGCATCCAGCACGAACCTCCTGCCGTCGCTGTGCGTGCCAAGAACCACGATTGCGTTTTCGCAGCGAGCCGATGCACCGCCCGAGGACAAGTCGTAGAAGCTGATACGAAGTAGCTGGTTGATATCAACTTCCTCTGTTCCATCCGTTGGCTTAATTCGAGTTCCTTCACCGTAGAAGCTCTTAACCAGGGCATCAGGGAAGTCGCCTCCTTCAGCTGTGGCGGGCGTGTTCAAGTACTGACAGGAAAATTTGTAGTCTTTCAAGATGCCGTTTAGATCTTGCAGGGTCTTGAGCGTGAACCTCTCAGGGAAAATAGGAGTGCCTTCTTCGGTAATGGCTGCGTAGATGAACCACTTGATTCCGTGCGGGGCGCCTTCAACGTCTTCCCAGTACGGGAGTTCGTCCATGAGCTTGCCGTAAGTATCGGCTTTGCCGAACTTCCAGCGAGTGCCTGCAAGGAGCCATTCGACTACTTCAGGGTCGTTTGCTAGGCCTACGCTGTACTCTACGTACGTGTTAGCCTTCTCCATGACTGCTTCAGAGCCGGCTGCATGTTCACCGATCAAATCATCGAAGAGGAAAATGTCTCCATGGTAACCCGTTACTTTTGTTCCGACTCCAACGGCTCGGATAGTAGGCTCGTCGTAGTCCATGGTACGAGGGAGAGTGATTGCGTCGTCCCTCCACAAAGGAGCCTCGTTCGTGTCTTTCCAGCATACTTCGGGAAAGAGCCAGCGGAACATGGTGTTGCTAGTCAAGTGCCACTTGATGTTGCGAAGCGCGTTGATTACACGTGTGTCTGACTCACCGCATAGGAAAATGCGCTGATTGCGTGGATCGAGACTTGACACTTGGTAATCAAAGTCTGGCAGGTCAGGGTGAGCTAGTTTCCAGCCTCCGCCTACTAATCTCCAGAGGATGTAAGCCTTTATGATGGTCGATTTGAAGTGACCGCGAGGCCACAGAATGCCGCGCTTTCTGCACCTAATTGAGTCTTCGATTTCTTTGCAACGATCGTAGTGAAACTGAGGTGAGAGGGCGTTGAAGTTCAGTACAACTTTGCAGAAATAATATAGCGAACTGAGTGCCCGAGTCTTAAGCTCAAGCTGGAGGTCCTCCGCCCTGCCAGTCGAGGCAGTCTGGAAGACGACACTAGTGTCACTGAGATTCGGCTGGACTGTCGCTGTTGAGATTTGCTCGGGCGTTAATGACGTTGCCACTTGTGCGTGCCTCCATTTCTCGGGCAGCTTGAGCCGCCAGAATTAGCTGAGCCGGGTCTATTACAATGTTCATGCTGGTGGTGTCTTGCTTCGTCCGCTTCGATGTATCAGGGTTCCTGTCAAGGACATCTTGGCTTGCTCGCAGTACGATCGATTCGTCCTCGCTCTCCTGCATGAGTGCCTGAATCTTTTCGAGAGCCAGCTCCGACATTTCCTGGATCCTGACAATGTTCGACAGCTTGGATTGCCGGATTTCCTCGTCGACGCGAGCCCAGAGTCGCTGGTCCTGGTTCCAGAGTTTCATTTGAAACTCAGGGCAGCGGATGTAGGTTCGCACAGTGTTAATGCCCAAACCCATGACCTCAGCTGCCTGGCGAGTCTTCTTACCCTGGATCAGGATTCGCAAGAGCTCTTCTTTCCTAAGAGCCACTGTTGTTTCCGAAACAGAGAGGGCCTCTTCCTTATAATCCTGCTTTGTGCGAGGCCTGAACTCCTCGACCGTCGCCACACCAGCTTCTGTGCGCACAACAGGGCTCGGTTCACTGACTCGCGCTGCTATCGTTTGTGGGTCCACTACTGGCTGCTCCCATGTAAGGCTGGCACTGTATTGATTATAGAGCAGGCTGACTGGCCTGGCAAGGGCTGACTAGACTGCAGGGGCTACACTATTGCTTTGCAAGAACCCACTTTCTAGACCCCCATATTTTTTTTCGAGGGTACTAAACCGTACCCAGTTTCTAACGCTTTTGCGGGGGACCCCCGAAGGGAATCCCGAGCCTGGGATCTGGGTGACTACAACGCCTGGGAAGGGCAGGCACTAACTAAGAAGCTCTCTCGCGAGAGAGCTAAGGAGAACTACCATGGAAGTCACAATCACTCTGACTGAAGAGCAGGTAGCGAAGATCGACATGCTCTTGAACACCTCACAGTCCTTCAACTTCGACGACGAGGTGGCCAAGTGCCTCCGCTACGGCATCGACAACAGGGTATACCGCCAAGGCTTCAACGTGAAGCAGAACCAGAAGCGGAAGAACGAAGCCGCTGAGCTGGACTCGCTTCGAGCGAAGCTTGCTGCGCTTGAGGCGAAGAGGTAACTAGGTAACTAGGTAACTGGTGGGCTGCGCATACCGATCACGCAGAGAAAGAAGACAGGCGGCTTCGCCACCCCGTGACCGTCACCATACGGACGTTATCTTCCGGAGTCTGAACTGGGACTCCCGCACTCTGGCTGGCTGGTGAGACGACCTAGTTCTCCCGCTCGGCTTTTCCCGCTCGGCTTTTCCCGCTGGGAGCACCGCGAGCGAGCGCGGGCGACTCCGTCGGCCTCGTGACCGCTTCGCTAAGGCAGGCAGGCACACGAAGCGAGGGTGATAGGACCACCTTGCCATGCCAACCAGTTTTCCCTCGAGGAAAATAAAACTCGTGATGGGACGTCCAAGGGGGACCC
>Ga0114951_10000640_pt1 | contig 47007 bp, 40 predicted proteins | sample AM7aDNAmetaG_FD_88677 | JGI IMG/M metagenome (GOLD analysis project Ga0114951, IMG submission 88677) | Freshwater microbial communities from Finland to study Microbial Dark Matter (Phase II) - AM7a DNA metaG | ecosystem: Environmental > Aquatic > Freshwater > Lake | place: Finland: Lake Alinen...
CGGAAGGATTGCCTGCTGCGGAAATGAAGCATGGCCCCATCGCGTTGATTTCCGCCGGCATGCCCGTGGTGTTCATCGCCCCCAAGGGTTCGCAGTACGAAAAAATTCTCGGTAACATTCAGGAAGTCAAAGCCCGTGGCGGCAAGATTATCGCCGTGGCCAGCGAAGGCGACGAACACATTCACACCGTCGCCGATCACGTCATCCATGTGCCGGAAATCATCGAGCCTTTGCAGCCCCTGCTCACCGTTGTGCCGCTGCAGTTGCTGGCCTATCACGCCGCCGTCGCCCGCGGCTGCAACGTCGACAAGCCGCGCAATCTGGCCAAGAGCGTGACGGTGGAGTAATGGCGGCACTGAGCAAGACACAAGTCGACCATCTTGGAGACCGCCTGCGAAATGGTCCACACTCGGAGGCTGATCTTCGTCTGCTCGATGAATACCGACTCTCTTTCGGCCCCTCGTATGAATTCGTTCTCCACAGGCTTCGTGAACATTCACAGGCCCCGACGGGTCGGTTCCCAAAATCCACTCCCTCGATCGTAGAAAAACTCCGCCGCGAGAGTATCAGGCTTAGCCAAGTACAGGACATTGCCGGCTGCAGAGTGATTGTTACAAACATCGCACAGCAGGAAAAGTTGGCAAATGAGTTGAGGTCGGATTTCCCCTCAATGATCATCGTAGATCGTCGCAAGACGCCAAGTCACGGGTATCGAGCAGTTCACATCATCGTAGAAGTCGGCGGAAAGCACGTCGAAATTCAAGCACGAACTGCGTTACAACACCAATGGGCCGAAATCTCCGAAAAGGCTTCTGATGTAATTGACGCCACCATTAAATATGGCGGCGGTGACGATTTCTGGCGACCGTTGTTATTGCAAAGCAGTGATTTCATAAGCTCTTGTGAAGACATGGAAGGCGTCAATTTCGACGCCACGAACCGGAAACGATTGAAGTCGTATCGAAATAGTATTCTGAAGATCTTGGGCTATATGCTATTATTGCTGGACAAGACCAAGGAGCGTAAAGCATGATCTTCCTTATTGAATATAATCGAAGCAGAGGCGCACTTATCACCTTTCGCGCCTTCAAGGATTCCGAGCGACGGAACGCCGAAGGCATTCGCCTCGATCTCGAACTTGATCTCAACCGCAAAGGGCTCGATCACGAGGTCGTCATTCTCGAAGCGGCGAACGAAGATGCCTTGCGCCGGACTCATAGACGGTACTTCGAAGACCTCCGTGGCCTCCTGACGACTGCGCCAGCCGCCTGAAAAATAACGTCACATTCAAGTCACCCATCCGTGCCGTAGCCCGCGGCTGCAACGTCGACAAGCCGCGCAATCTGGCCAAGAGCGTGACGGTGGAATAAGCCCGAATACGACACACGATCAGTGCCGCCAGAATTATCGTTGCGGCCATGACGCACATCGGACCCAGCCAGGCATCGAGCGGAATGCGACCGTGCGGCTGAATCTGGATTCGGCCGCTGATCCGCTGACCTTGGCCCGGGAACTCGGCGGTTGCCATCACTTGGCCATTCGGCTCGACGATCTGTGAGATCCCCGAGCTGCACACCCGCACCACCGGCACGGCATATTCGGCAGCACGTACCGGACCCATTCGCGCATGCTCCGCATGTTCGCTGGCTCCCCATGAGATCAGATCCATCGTCGGCACGATGATCGCTCCTGCCCCATCGCGGATCAGTGCATCCGTCACTTGCCGGTAACTCAAATCGTAACAAATGCACAACCCGATTTTTCCCCACGGCGAATCCCACACCCGCTGTTCCTTCGCGGGCAGGCCATCCGAAAAGAACTGGATCGGCCTGCACTTGCCTTGCTTGAAGGCCACTTCGCCTTGCGGCCCAACCACAAAGGCGGTGTTCATGTAGACGTCTGACGAAGAATTCGCGGGATCGGTGCCGCCGACGATCAGGTAGCGCCGGTGGATCCTGCACCAGTCGTGTACCGACTTGGGTACGGGGCCGTAGAACGAATATTCGCCGAGGACGAGCAGATCGGCCTGAGGATAGGCGATGAGCGCCTCGTTGAGCGCCGCGAGAATCTGTTCTTCGGAAACGTTCTCCAACTGAATGCCGACCACAAAGGGTTGGGCCGACTGAGAAACGGCCGGCGGGGTCCACGTTGAGGGCCAATCCGTAATCCCGGCCCATGCCGCCATAAGGATCGCCCCTGTAATCACGCCCTTTTTCATCGGCAGCAACAATAGTCCCGCGGCGAGCGTCATCAATACGAACCCCACGCCGTAGACTCCAAGGTTTCCCAGCCTCCCCGCCTCCGGAAAGGCCATGGCCACATTCATCCAAGAAAAACGCAGCGGATACACCTCGCTGCGAAAGTACTCCAAACCGGTCCACAGTATCGGCAACGCCATTATCGCTAAGAGCGGCGGAAACGATCGGCGGCAACCGCGCCCCAGAATCAGAAACAGCGCCGGCCAGAGCGCGGCGATCAGCCACAATCCCAACGCTGCGTAGTGAAAGATTCCCCAGAAGAAGGCCAGCCGAGGCGCAAACAGGGACACACCGAGGATCAGACCGAAATAGAACGTGAAACGGGGCGTTCGCAAAGTCGTCAGTTTGCAGAGGCAAAAGAGAAATACCCCCACCAGAAACCCCAGCGGGCGGAACGCAAACGCCAGATGAAATGTGGCGATCGCGGCTATCCCGTAGCCGATCGCACTTGTCCAAGAAAGGGGGACAAACCGCTCATCGGACAGATTCTTCAGCGGAGCGCCCATGATCCTCGATCCTCCAACCCGTTGTGCCTCCCTTGTCTTACGCCCGGCTGAGGGAAAGGATCGGCGATATCTCGAGGAAACGCATCTTAATATGCAGTTAGCACACGATTCGCTTGCCCCTGTGCGCTGCCACGCTAAACTACTGCTCTCTTGAATCGGGCTGCGCAACGCGCGCCGCCGTGGCAATCCACTCAATCGCTTACAGGAGCTTTCATGGTCTCGTTCGGCAAAAAGATCCTCTTCGTCGGCTACGGCGCCGTCGCACAGTGCACCCTCCCGATTCTCTTCAAGTACATCCAGGTGCCGCTGAAGAATATCACCGTCATGGACTTCGAAGACCGCCGCGAATCGCTCGCGCCGTGGATCAAGAAGGGCGTAAAATTCGTCCGCGCCAAGGTCGATCGCGACAACATGGGCGAAATTCTTGGCGAATACCTCTCCGCCGGCGACGTCCTCATCGACCTCGCCTGGAACATCGACTGCTGCGAGCTCCTCCAGTGGTGCCATGATACCGGCGTCCTCTACGTCAACACCTCCGTTGAAGTCTGGGACCCCTACGAAGGCGCCGCCAACAAACACCCCACCACCCGCACCCTCTACCACCGCCACATGAATGTCCGCAAGCTCATCAAGAGCTGGCCCGCCGGTTCCCCCACTGCCGTCCTCGAACACGGTGCGAACCCCGGCCTCATCTCCCACTTCGTTAAGCAGGGACTGCTCGATATCGCCAAGAAAGCCCTCAAGGACGGCAAGTTCAAGGGCCCCAAGGCCAAGAAGATCGAAAAGCTCGCCGCCGCTCAGACCTTCAACGAACTCTCGATGGAACTGGGTGTCAAGGTCATCCACTGCTCAGAACGCGATACGCAGATCTCCGACAAGCCCAAGGAAGTTGACGAATTCGTGAACACATGGAGTGTCGAAGGCTTCCGCGAAGAAGGAACCACCACCGCTGAAATGGGCTGGGGCACCCACGAAAAGCAGCTCCCCGCCTTCGCCTACACCCACAAGGAAGGCCCCAAAAACCAGATCTGCCTGGCGCGCATGGGCATCAACACGCTCGTCCGCTCCTTCGTCCCGCCCAACCACCACATCACCGGCATGGTCGTCCGCCACGGTGAGGCCTTCACCATCTCCGATCACCTCACCGTCTGGAAGAACGGCAAGGCTCAGTATCGCCCGACGATGCACTACGCATACTGCTGTGCCGACGCCGGGATCCTCTCCCTCCACGAACTCCGCGGCAACAACTACAAGATCCAGTCCAAAATCCGCATCATGAATGATGAGATCACCACGGGTGCCGACATCCTCGGCGCCCTGATCATGGGCCACCCCTATAACTCGTGGTGGGTCGGCTCCGACCTGACCATCGAAGAATCGCGTCGCCTGGTGCCGCACCAGAACGCCACCACCATGCAGGTCGCCATCTCCGTCATCGCCGCCGTGAGCTGGATGATCGAAAATCCCGGCATGGGCGTTGTCGTCCCCGACGATATCCCCCACGATTACGTACTCAAGATCGCCATGCCTTACCTCGGCACCTGGGTCAGCCAGGCCTTCGACTGGACGCCGCTTAAGCATCTGGAAAATGCCTTCGAAGGTTTCAACAAGCCCGATCTCGACAAGAAAGATCCCTGGCAGTTCAAGAACTTCCTGCTGGCCGACGGAAAGTAAGACATGATGTTTTAAACCACCGAGGACACAGAGAACGGGAAAGGCCATCAGAAAGTTGTCGCCAATTTTCGCAGCCTCCTTCTCTGTGTCCTCTGTGTTCTCTGTGGCTGAAATTCTTCCATCCAATTCCACGGAGGGCTTTGTCCCATGGTGACCACGGCACAAATGAAGAAGCTGGCCAGCGCCCACGGCACGCCGCTGTTCATTCTCGATCACGCGGAGCTGCGGAAGAATTTCAAGCAGTTCAAGAAGTATCTTCCGCGGGTGCAGCCGTACTATGCGGTGAAGGCCAATCCGGCGGCGGAGATCGTGGAGACGCTGTACAAGGTCGGTTCCAGTTTTGATGTGGCGTCGTTCCCGGAATTCCAGATCGTGCACGAGAACATCAAGGATTTGTCGGCGAAGCAGCGGCAGGATTTCATCTGGGACAAAATCATTTACGCCAACCCGATCAAGGCCACGAAGACGCTGGAGCAGTTGGACCAGTACAAGCCGCTGGTCACGTATGACAATCTGGATGAGATTCGCAAGATCAAGAAGTACGCGCCGCATGCGGGACTGGCGCTGCGGCTGAAGGTGCCGAACACCGGGGCGATGGTGGAACTTTCTTCGAAGTTCGGGGCCAATCCGGGCGAAGCGGTCGATCTGATTCTTGCGGCGACGAAGGCGGGGCTGGGCGTCGAAGGGCTTTCGTTCCATGTGGGTTCGCAGACGACCAATTTCCAGAATTTCGTGCAGGCGATTCAGCTGGCATCGTCGATTTTCAAGGAATCGGAATCGCGCGGAGTGAAACTCAAGCTGCTCGATATCGGCGGCGGATTCCCGGCGCCTTACGATTCCGGAGTGAAGCCGTTCAAGGAACTGGCCGCGACGCTCAATTCGGAACTTCATCGGCTGTTTCCCAAGTCGATCGAAATTCTGGCCGAGCCGGGACGGTATATGGTCGCCACCGCGGCAACGCTGGTCGCGTCGATCATCGGCAAGGCGGTGCGCGACGGGAAGCTGTGCTACTACATCGATGACGGGGTCTATCACACGTTTTCGGGCATCATTTTCGATCACTGCAAGTATCACATTCACGCGTTCAAGAAGGGGCCGTCGCAGATTTGCGCGGTCTTCGGGCCGACGTGTGATGCGCTGGATACGATTTCGCTGTCGGAAGAGTTGCCGGAGAATCTGGGGTTGGGCGATTTGGTCTACAGCCCGAATATCGGGGCGTATAGCCAGGCGTCGAGCACGTATTTCAACGGTTTCCCGCCGGCGACGATTGTGCATATCAATCGGTGAGTGACTCAACGCCAAGCCGCTTCGTGGCGTCAATCCAGAACCTATGCGGGTACCGTCAGACCAGCGTTCACCGCTATAATAGGGTCATCGCATCCTTACATAGGGATTGGCCCATGTCGCCTGCCGAGGAATTCATCAGCGAACTCCTCCAGCCGTCCACGACCTTCAGCACCGCGGGAATGTCCCACGGCGAACCGGGACTGCCGACTTCATTCTTTTGGCGCAAGCAGGAAGTGCACGTCGTCGAGGTCCTCAAGACCTGGAAAGAATCCGGCCCATGCACCCACGGCAGCGGAGAACTCTATCTCCGCAAACATTGGTATCAACTGCTCATGAATGACCGCACGGTTTGGACCGTCTACTTCGAACGCAAGGCCCGCTCCACCCACGACCGCAAACGCCGGTGGTGGCTTTACACCCGTGCATCTGATTGCCGTGGGCCGGAGCCTTGCAGGTCAACGAAGCGTATCCGGGGGTGTCGCGGGCGCGAAACCCCCGGCTATCATGTGCGTGCCCTTCGGGCACGGATCGGCGCATGGTGCGCCCCGAAGGGGTGGCGTCGTGCGAGATACCAGTCGCGTTCATTGAATCGCGTTCTGTTTTTTGATCCGTGTCCCTAATTCTTTTGCTAACGGCAGAACGCGGATATGATCACTTCGTCATGGCTATATCGCCAATTCTCACATGCCACGGACGGCAAGTTGACAATCAATTCGGCCTGCTCTCACGTAACGAGAACGGATTGACGTTTGCGCTGGGCTATGTTCTCAGCAAATGCCCAAATTTCTTGCGGCATTTTCTTCGACGGCTAGATATTGGCGCGGCTAGCCATAGGACGATTCGTTCAATTCATCTGCAGCGTCATTCCGACTCTGATGAATCCTTCGGGATCACAGACATCGACATTGTCGGAGAAGATTTTTATCTGGTTATCGAGGCAAAAAAACACGGCTGGCCGACGATAAAGCAGCTACGCGGATACGCAGACGAGCTTGCGGCGACTAAACGACAACGAAAGCTGTATCTATGTGCCTTAGGCGTGTCGCCGGTTTGCGATTCGGAAGCACGGAATTGGGCGGCACGTAATAATGTGAATGTTATACATCTTCGTTGGCATGACATTGTGGCAATTATTCGGGCATTATGCCGACAACCGGACAATCAGGAGTCGGTGACTCTTTCTGTCCTTGCCGATTTTATTGAGGAGGTTATCGCCATGCCGTCTTACGACGTCGAGGTCCTAGTTCGCGATATTAAATTCCCGCATGAGTCAAGCAGCTTGTACTACGACCACCTTCTCTATAACTCTGGCGCAAAGCGCATCGCGGAGCCTTTGTTCTTCGCTCCGAATATCACGAAGCCAGCTCCGCTGGCGATGGATGGTATTCAGTTCATCAGTCGGGTTTATCATATAGATCGGTTTAACGTACATAATAGACAAGAGGCTCACAGTGCCCTCGAACGCGCAAGGAAACTAATCAACGAGCGAATTGCTGTGCTCAAAAGACGCAAGACCACCAAGGATTCGATCACGTATCTGAGCGACCTTCCCAGCAAATGGGCTAGAGGAATACGCCGGATGCCGCACGTTTGGCCATCAGATAAAAAGAATGTCGCGATCCTGTTTCTCGGAGAGCCAATGCGGTTGCCCATGGCGGTCAAAAAGAAGGGCGGACAGATCCCCCCGGGATTCAATCTCACGCTGGAGTCCCTATTGATTGGTGGAAGTAGATCATTTATGTGCTAGGCAGCGTCCGCAATTACCCCATCTGCAGATTGGTCCAATTTGGAATTTTGCGCGAACAGAAAAGAGGACGCGATTCAGTTCGGTGCATGGTCTTCTGATTTTGAGTGGTCAGTGATTCATGGAAACAAAGCCCCGCATTGCCATGCGGGGCTCTGGGCGGGGTGGGTCGATGCGACCCCGGTGGGGTCGGGGATGATTTGTGGCGATGTTTACCGGGGGTGTCGCATGCGCGAAACCCCCGGCTATCACGGGTGAGCCCTGCGGGCTCGTTTGGTTATTCTTCGTTCGACTTCTGCATAACAACCCGGTACGGCTTCATTGCCTTGACTCTCTGCGACACCATTCTGACTCTGCGCGGCACAATTATAGCACGCCGGCGGTGCCGGTTTCGATGGATGACGAGACGTACTCGCGGGGGTCGGTGATTTTGCCGCGGAGGGCGGAGGCTGCCACGGTGAGGGGGCTGGCGAGGTAGACGGCGCTGGTCATGGAGCCCATGCGTCCGGGGAAGTTGCGGTTGGTGGTGCTGATGCAGACCTCGCTCTTGTTGAGGCGGCCGAAGGTGTCTGGCGGGCCGCCGAGGCAGGCGGAGCAGCCGGAGGCGCCGACGTTGCAGCCGGCATCGAGGAGGATGTCTTCGATCGATTTTTCGTTGGGGCCCTTTTCGGCGCCGCGGAGATTGAGGCGTTTCATGTCCTGGTGCACTTCGGTGGAGCCGGGGACGACGTAGGTGGGGATCTGCACCTTGTTACCCTTGAGGATATTGGCGGCGAAGATCATGTCGGTGATTTTGCCACCGGTGCAGGAGCCGATGTAGGCCTGATCGAGTTTGACGTCGCGGCAGTTGTGGGCGGTGTCCTTGTTGTCGGGAGAGTGGGGCTTGGCGACGAGGGGCTCGAGGGCGGCGAGGTCATATTCGGACTCATGGCAATACTTGGCGTCGGGATCGTCGGTGAGGACATCCCAGTTTTTGACGCGGCTGCGGGCGCGGACGTACTGGAGGGTTTTTTCATCGACATCGCAAACGCCATTCTTGCCGCCGGCTTCGATGGCCATGTTGGTGAGGGTCATGCGGTCTTCGAGGGTAAGCGAGCCGATGCCTTCGCCGGCGAAGTACATGGTTTTGTAGGTAGCGCCGGAGACGGAGATATCGCCGATGACGGCGAGGATGAGGTCTTTGGCTGTGAGGTAAGCGGGGATTTTTCCATGGAAGGTGAACTTCATGGTGGGCGGCACTTTGAGCCAGGTTTTGCCGGTGCCGAGGGTGAAGGCGGCATCGGTGTTGCCGACACCGGTAGCGAACTGTCCGAAAGCGCCTGCGGTACAGGTGTGGCTATCAGTGCCGAGGAGAATTTCGCCGGGGCGGACATGCCCTTCTTCCGGGAGGGTCTTGTGGCAGACGCCCTTGTAGCTGGTCTTGGAGGGGTCGCGATAGGGGCTGGGCATGCCGGAGCCTTTTACGAACTCGGGATCGTAATAGTAGGGCAGGCCCTGTTCGCGGACGAAGTCGCGGAGGATCTGGATGTTGCGATGGCATTTTTCGTCGGCGGTGAAGATGTAGTGGTCGGGGATGATGACGACTTTTTCTTTATTCCAGACCTTGGCATTGCGGCCAAACTCTTTGTGGAAGATGCCGATGGTGCCGGGGCCGCAGACGTCGTGGGTCATGAGGACGTCGACGTCGACCCAGATGTTATCGCCGGGGTTCACGCGTGTGCGGCCGGCGTGTTTAGCCATGATTTTTTCGGTGATGGTCATTCCGGACATGGAGAACTCCTTTGGGCGCCTGGGGCGCGGTAAAACCGAGCGGGTGAGTATAGCAGTAATTTCGGGATGATTGAAGAAGTGACGGGTGGTGGGGGATAGTTGGGAGGATTTGGGGGCGAAATCAGGGGGAAATGCGTAAGAGGTGTCAAGAGAACGAAAATCGGCAACAATCGCGAAATGTTTACCATTGACCATGGTGGCACAATGAGTTATGTTTGCGTTAATTTCCCATTCCGAGCGATTCGGGAGGGTCATTTTGTCCGAATCGCAGGTAGGGAAACGGCTCAGATTGAGTCGATACGGGGTGCGCAGGAGACAATCGCACGCCGGTTAAAGCCGAGAGGACGACCAACGATTGGGAGGTCTTTCGGACGATCCGTTCAGGCGGACCGACATAGATCGAACAGATTGGTGAAACACGTATAAGGCCCGGTCGATGCATGACATCGGCTCATTTATAAAAGCAGCGGGCCACAGGAACATCAGCCGTATGCAGTCACAACCCGGTGTTATTCGTCGTGCCGCAAGGTCTCTGGGCTATGCCGTAAAGTGCGTAGCTGGTGGGGATTATGTTGGTACGGACGGACTTGGGGCGCGTCAAGCGTCCCTGGCAACGCAGCCGAGCTGAGCATTTCCGCTGGCCGGAAGATCCGGCAGCAGTCTTCACTGGTCCTTTCTCGATCTTGTCCCACCGAACTGGCGGTTCACTGCCTCATACCCCGTCGACTGTCGCGCGGCATGTGCCAAGCGACACCGTTACACAACCATCCGCGCGTTTCGCAAGTGCGTGGCGGATGTCGATGAGGGTTTTTATATGATCTGTTTTTCACCCCATTTCACCCCCCTGCTTTTGCCCGCGGGCATGCTGGCAGAGTTTGATTTGACCGCAGTTGGAGTCGGCATCGCGGCCGGCCTGGTGGTCGGCATCATCATCACCACAGTGATATTCAAATCCATGGCGACGACGGCATTGAAACGCGGCAAGGCTGAGGCGGAAGAGATCGTCAGGAAGTCGCGTTCGGAATCGGAGGAAGTGGTCAAGAAGGCGCAACTGGATGGCAAAGCAGAATATTTGAAGATCAAGGAGCAGGCGGAGAAGGAAGTGGACAGCCTGCGCAAGGAAGTGCGGGAATCGGAGCAGCGTCTGCAGAAGCGGGAGGACACGCTGGATGCGAAGCTCGATACGCTGTCGATGAAAGAAAAGAATCTCGACAACATCGAGCGGTCGCTGACGGACCGCAAGAAGAATATCGAAGCGAAAGACAAGCAGCTGGATGAGACGCTGGCGCAGCAGAAGGACATGCTTCTGCGGATCACCAACATGAATGTGGAAGAGGCCCGGCAGTTGGTTCTGACGATGGTGGAAAACGAGTCGCGGCATGAAGTGGCGCTGATGGTGCAGAAGATTGAGGATCAGGCCAAGGATGAAGCCAAGGCGAAGTCCACGAACATCATGTTGCAGGCGATGCAGCGCTATGCTGCGGAAGTGACGAGCGAAGGCACGACCAAGAGCGTGGCGATTCCCTCGGATGAGATGAAGGGCCGCATCATCGGCCGCGAAGGGCGGAATATCCGGGCGTTCGAGGCGGCGACGGGTGTGGACGTGATCATCGACGATACGCCGGGGGTCATCACGGTGAACTGCTTTGACCCGGTGCGGCGCGAAGTGGCGAAGATCACGATGGAGAAGCTGATTGCCGACGGTCGGATTCATCCGGCGCGGATCGAGGAAATCGTCGATCTGACGCAGAAGGAAATCGAGAACAACATCCGGCAGATGGGCAAGAAGGCCGTGCTGGAATGCAACGTGGCGGGTCTGCATCCGAAGATTGTCGAGCAGCTTGGGCGATTGCACTACCGTACGAGTTATGGGCAGAACGTGCTGCGGCACTCGATTGAAGTGGCGTACCTGAGCCAGATGATCGCGGACGAACTGCGGATGGACGGGACGCTGGCGCGGCGGGCGGGATTGCTGCACGACATCGGCAAGGCGATGGATCACGACCAGGAAGGCGGGCACCCGGCGATCGGCATGGAGTTCTGCCGGAAGTTCAACGAGCCGGAGGCGGTGCTCAACGCGATAGGCGGGCACCACAATGATATCCCGGCGACGACGCCGTACACGCCGATCATTATGTCGGCCGATGCGATCAGCGGGGCACGGCCCGGTGCGCGGCGTGAGACGTTGGAGCGGTACATCAAGCGGCTGCAGGATTTGGAAGCGATTGCGACGAGTTTTCCGGGAGTGAAGCAGTCGTTTGCGATTCAGGCGGGCCGGGAGGTGCGCGTGATCGTCGATCCGGAGCGGTGCGACGATGCGACGGCGAAGTTGATTGCGCGGGATATCGCCAAGCGGATCCAGGCGGAGATGACGTATCCGGGCGAGATTCGCGTGACGGTTTTGCGCGAGGTGCGGGCAGTCGACTTTGCACGGTGATTTTTCACCACCAAGACACGAAGGCACCAAGGAGCGCGAAGATAATTGAAGAGTTTTCATTGAGCCCCGGATGGGAATCCGGGGCTTTTTCCTTTTTTTTGCAACATTGTGTGGCACGCCGCCTGAGGCGACGGTCTTCCGGGCTTTCGGCTCAACATTGGGTCGAACGCGGGTATACTGCTTCGACTTTGTTTTGCGAGGGTATTTATGGCTTGGGTTTACCTGATTGCGGCGGGCGTTTTCGAAATGCTTTGGCCGTTCGGACTGAAGTATACGAACGGCTTTACGCGGCATTGGTGGGCGATGGTGGCGACGGCGCTCATGCTGGTGACGAGTTTTGGATTGATGACCCTGGCGTCGAAGACGCTGCCCATGGGGACGGTCTATGCCGTGTGGACCGGGATGGGAGCGGTGGGGATTGCGGCAATCGGGATGATCTTTCTCAACGAGCCGCGGGATTTAGCAAGGATCGTTTGCATCGGGTTGATTGTCGTGGGCCTCGTTGGGCTCAGGTTCTGGACCACGGAGGCACGGGAACCGGCACAGCAGACGGCGGGAGAGGGAGCGACACGATGAAAAGTAAGCATCTGGAAATCCTGAAGGCGCTGTGCAATCTTCCGACGGCGCCGTATTGCGAGCAGCATGTGATTGCGTGGCTGCTGGCGTGGGCGAGGCAGCAGGGAAAGCAGATCAGCGTGCGGCGGGATCGGGCGGGGAATGTGCATCTGGAGTATGTGCGCGGGGCGCGGAGCAAGACGCCGCTGGTGATCGAGGCGCACATGGATCATCCGGGATTTGTGGTCAAGGGGCGGAAGCGGGATGGGACGATTGTGGCGGATTTCCGCGGGACGGTGAAGCCGTCGCATATCAAGGGTGGGCGAGCGAAATTTTGGGTGGAGGAAACGCGAAACGCGAAACGCGAAACACGAAACGACGAAGCAGGTGGGCGGTGGGTGGTGGCGGATGTGCTGGATGTGAAATCGATTCATGGACGGAAATTTCTGGATGTGCGTTTGAAGGTTCGGGATAAGAAGGCCCCCCCACTGCCGCCGGGGACGCTGGGGATGTGGGACTTGCCGGACGCTGCGGTGAAGGGGGAGATTTTTTCGGCGCGGGTCTGCGACGATCTGGGCGGCGTGGCGGCGATGATCTGCTTGCTGGAGGAACTGATTGCGCGGAAAACCCAGACGCATGTGATCGGGCTGTGCTCGCGGGCGGAGGAGGTGGCCTTCGCCGGGGTGCTGGCGGTGTGCGAGAATGGCTGGATTCCCAAGGGTTCGCGGGTGATCGGGCTGGAGACCAGCAAAGCGTCGGCGGCTTCGGGCGGGGCGGCGCAAGGGGGCGGCGCGGTGGTACGCGTCGGCGATCGCATCGGAATTTTCTCGGCGGGACTCACGCATTTTATCTCGCAGGCGGCAGGACATATTTCGGATGATGATTCGTCATTTAAGTATCAACGCCGGCTGATGGACGGGGGCACGTGCAATTCCACAGCATTTCTGGCGTGGGGTTATGACTCGGCGGCGATGTGCGTGGCGCTGGGCAATTACCATAATCAGACGGTCAAAGGCGAGATCGGCTGGGGCGATGGGGCGAAGGCGGGACCGGGCATTGCGAGCGAAACGATTCACCTGGGAGATTTTGAGGGGATGGTTCGCATTCTGATCCAGGTGGCGGAGACGATTGGCAAGTACAAGCCGGGATTTGGGGCGGTGCGGGAACGGTTTGCGAAAATGCATCGGGAGGAACAGGTGGCGTTGCTGTATGCTAAATCGTGATCCGTGATCCGTGATCCGTGATCCGTGATCCGTGATTCGTGGGCCGTGGTTCGTGGGCCGAAGTTGCGGGCCACGAAACGCGAATCGCGATAGGATATTGGTATGAGTGATGCGGTCACAATCAGGCAGGCGACGGTTGCGGATGTTCCGGGCATTGGGAAGCTGATCAACGGCTTCGCGGAGCGCGGGGTGATGCTGTTTCGTTCGCATGCGGAGCTTTACGAGACGCTGCGGGATTTTGTGGTGGCCGAGTCAGGTGGCGCGGTCGTCGGCGCCTGTGCGCTGGAAATCGTCTGGGCGGACCTGGCGGAGGTGCGGTCGCTGGCGGTGGATGGGGCATGCCAAGGCAAGGGGGTGGGCAGCCGATTGGTGACGGCGGTGGAGGCCGAGGCGAAACGGCTGGGGATTCAGCGGATCTTTGCGCTGACGTATGAGCAGCGATTTTTCGAGCGGCTGGGGTTTAAGGTGGTGGACAAGTCGGCGCTGCCGCTGAAGGTGTGGAGCGGTTGCGTGAAGTGCCCCAAGCGCGACGGGTGCGATGAGATCGCGGTGGTCAAGACGGTGCTGGAGCGGCCGGTGGTGCGGGAGGATGATCCGAATCAACACGTGGAGTTGCGCTATGAAGTGCCGACGCCGCTGGTGCAAATCCACCTTCCCCCGCGACAGTAGTTCGCTGCCCAGTCTGCGACGACCTTGCCCACGAATGGCAGTTGCGTCCGCCATTCGTGGGCCCGGTCATCGTCTGGCCCTCTTACTGCTGGCTATCCTATGCCCTTTACCTCCGTCGACGCAGAGCGCCGACACCGGCCAGGCCGATGCCCAACAGCGCCAGGGTGGTCGGTTCCGGGACTCCTCCGAAGCCCGGCGCCACTGCCGCCGCATCACCGTAGATCAGGGTATCGAGTGTGTAGGAGAACCCCGTAATGCTGGTGATCGTTACGTTGGAAAACGCGGTATTCGAGACAAACCCGATAAACTGGCCGGTCGAAAATGAGGGAAACACTTCGTAGTGGCTATTAACAACGTCGCCGGTGTTCAGCGCGGCCGTATAGCTCCCATCCGTGGTCGCGAAGGTGTTGACGTCGATGGCAAACGCGGTAATGGGACTATTGAACGCAAAAGTCGCGGTCTCGCTCGGCTGGAAGAAGCCGACCGATGTGGAGCCCAATCCATTCGGACTGGTGCTGGTCAGATATGTATCCGTGACGATGGGTGACCCACCCGAAGCACTGTATGTAAGATCGGGTGTCGCCCCCAGGATGGTGCCGGACACGAGGGAATCAAAGTTCTGTCCGGTGATGGTGCCCCCTGAAACAGCGGTTTGAAATGTGGCTCGGTCAACGCTGGCAATCACCGCCCCGGCATTGGCGACACCGGGACCGATCATCAGCGCCACCAAGGCTACGACATACGGCGCACGACATGACAGTCTCATGCTCTCTCTCCTTCAAGAGTTCTTCCAGTTCTCCTTACGATTCAGACACGTACAACCGACACGCGAGCCACGCGTGCCAACAACTCGAAAACAAATGTGGGAATACCGGCTTTCCCGCAGCCGTGCCTACGACCTTCTCTCTCTCCCTTTCTACCAATGGCACGCGGTGAGCCTCGTGATTTGCGGCTCTTCCGCGGTTCCCCGCCCAGAGATGTAAGCTCTATAACCAAATTACCTTTGAACACCGGCGATGCCAATAAAAACCTTCTATTTTTCTATAAATCTTTTAATTCCCCTAACTATAGAAATAACTCAACATATCTGATTTTCTTGTGCCCCCCGCTGCATGCCCCTTTTGGCCATCCCCCGTCCCTTAGAACGGCAAAGAAAGACGCCGGGGGACGCGTCCTTGCGTCCCCCGGCGTCTGCTGTGGATGATATGCACAGGCGCGTAAGGCACCCGTATTCCATTTACTCGGCGCGGGCGCCGGCGGTTTTCTTGACGCGGCGTTTGCGGCCGACGGTCTGCTGTTCGGGGGTGGCGCGCTGGTTGGGGTACTGGTCGAGGATGGTGAGGGCTTCGAGGGGGTTGGGGGCGAAGAGGTCGGAGCCGATTTCTTCGGCGAGTCCTTCGGCGCGGTTGAAGACGCCGCCGGAGCAGATGATCTGGATCTTGGGGCAGATGCCGACGTCGTGGAGGAGGTCGATGAGCTGGCGAACCATGGGGGCGGCCGAGGGGATGGTGCCGTAGCACATGAGGACTTGCGGCTGAAGCTGGCCGATCCAGCCGACGATTTCGTCGTTGGGAACACCACCGCCGGCGAAGTGCACGGTCCACCCGTGGGCTTCGGCCAGGTCGGTGGTGATTTGGGCGCCGAGTTCTTCGGGTTCTCCAGGGGAGCAAATAACGAGCATGGTGCGGCCGTTACGATCGGAGCGGGAGAGGCGGAGGGTGAGCTGGTCGGCAAGCATGCGGAGGAGGCGGGCGGCCATGTGGTGGGTGCCGGTGTTGATGCGATCCGCGCGATAGAGAGACTGGATCTTGTCCATGGTCGGCCAGATGAGCTGCATGAGAATTTCTTCGGCGGAGAGACCTTCTTCAAAGGCTTCGGCAACGATGGCGCGTGCGCCGGAGCGATCGCCGTTGAAGAGGGGTTCGGTGAACTGTTCGAGAAGAGTTTCGAGGGCGGCCATGAGAAGACTCCTGTGGCTAGCGACCAGCCGAGAGCATCCGTTCTCGAGGCGAGTCACAGGTATTGATACCGGCCGCTCCGGGCCGGGGATTGTGAAGCTTGTGGGCTGTTTCCTTCGCTTGGGCCTTTGCGTCAGGCGAGGGTCTCGTGCAACCCGTCAATCTTCATGCACTAATTATCTGCTAGGCGGCGTGATAAACTCTTCCCATTTTAACATTACGTCTTATCTAGATTACCAAATTTGGCGTTTGACTTGGTAATATGAGACGATAAACACGAATATTAAGCCAAATTATTAGTTCTTATAAGACTATCAGAATGCAATAAAATTTTACCAATTTAACATTTTTTCTGTTAATTTGGGTAGTTTACAAAAACGGACGTTGGAGTATCGGGGGGAGTTGACGGGGGGGCGCGGCAAGACGGATGCAATTACATGCAGGAGAATTGGGGATACTGCGGATTTGCTGATTGGGATTCGAAGACTGCTGGCGTATTCCCGCAGAGGACGCGGGAGTTTTCACCGCCAAGGTACGAAGCACAGGGAGACGCACGAAGTTCTTGATGAACTGGGGCGGCTAATCATCTTATTTATGGTCAATGACGGGAAATCCGCGTCGATTATCTTTTCGGGGAAACAATTTCATTACGAGCCAAGCGGATGGAACCGCCGGAAGTGCTGAGAAAGCTAACGCGACGATCGGCCATGCGGTGATACGCCAATAAAAATCTGGAGTACCCCCCGGGCCGACACACCACTGCGTGAATGGTTTTCCCAACGGATCATAGATCGCGCAGCTCACTGGAGACGGTAGCACGTACATCAGAATAATTTGGAAGAATTCCAGAATTACCGCACAAATGACCCATATAGCGATGAGCCTGCGCAGAGACATGTGTGCATCTTCAAATGTATGACGATCAAGAGTTGATTCTTCCATCCCAGGGGCTGCTGGCGGTGGCGTAGAGTTTGCGGGGGATGCGGCCGGCGCGGGCGGCGTGGTAGCCGGATTGCCAGGCGTGGTTCATGGCCAGGGCCATGGCGAGGGGGTCTTTGGCGCTGGCGATGGCGGTGTTGAGCAGGACGCCATCGACGCCGAGTTCCATGGCGGCGGAGACGTCGGAGGCGGTGCCGACGCCGGCGTCGACGATGATGGGGAAGGTGGGATCGTTTTCCTTGAGTTGTTCGAGAATGATGCGGATGGCGTTGGGGTTCAGGACCCCCTGGCCGGAGCCGATGGGGGAGCCGGCGGGCATGATGGCGGCGGCGCCGGCGTCCTTGAGGCGTTTGCAGAGCATGACATCATCGGAGCAGTAGACGAGGACTTTGAAGCCGTCGGCGACGAGGGTTTTGAGGGCGTCGAGCGTGCCGAGGGGTTCGGGGAGGAGGGTCTTGGTGTCGCCGAGGCATTCGAGTTTGACCCATTCGGCGCCGCGGTAGCCGGAATGGGTGAGGAGTTCGCGGCCGAGGCGGGCGATGCGGACGACGTCTTCGGCGTTAAAGCAGCCGGCGGTGTTGGGGAGGATGGTGAATTTTTTGGGGTCAATGTATTCGAGGATGTTGCGGCCGGAGGATTTATCGAGGAGGCGTTCGCGGCGGACGGCCACGGTGACGCAATCGGCACCGGAGGCTTCGTGGCATTGCTGCATGAGTTCGAGGGAGGCGTATTTGCCGGTGCCGACGATTAAACGTGAGGCTAATGTGTAGGGGCCGATTTGGAGGGGAGGGATGGTCATATGCGGAGATTCCAAAAAACGATGAACGTGGAACGATGAACGATGAAGACGGGGGACGATGGTTTCAGCGTTCATCGTTCCACGTTCAGCGTTTCGTCTAGCCGCCGCCGACGGCGACGACGACTTCGATTTTGTCGCCCGGGCACAGACGCGTGGATTCGTGTTCCTTGCGGAAGACGACTTCCTTGTTGCGTTCGACGGCATAGGCGGGGGTTTTGATTTCGCGGAGTTTGATGAGTCCGGCGACGGTGGTGCCGTCGGGGACTTCAAAATCACGACCGTTAAGGATGATCTTCATACCGGGATTATAGAGGATTGGCGGGCTGGACCAAAGGGGCATGGCAAGGCATTCACACGAGTGCGAGCCCTCGTTAACAACCATTCTCCATGAGGGTTTGGACGTGGGCGGCCACGACGGGGCCGAGGGTGCGGAGATTGTAGCCCCCTTCGAGGACGGAGACGAGACGGCCGTTGCCGGACTCGTTGGCCCAGGTGCGGAGCATGCGGGTGAGTTCGGCGAAGTCGGAATCGACGAGTTCGAAACGGCCGAGGGGGTCGTCGATGCGGGAATCGAAGCCGGCGGAGATGAGGATCAGTTCGGGCCGGAAGCGTTGGACGGCGGGGGCGAGGCGCATCTCGAATTCGGAGAAAATCTCTCTATGGCCGCTGCCGGCGGGGAGCGGGGCGTTGATGGTGTTGCCGAGGCCGCGGCCGGTGCCGGTTTCATTGCGCAGTCCGGAGCCGGGATACCAGGGGTGTTGGTGGACGGAGAAGAAGAGGACGGAGTCGTCGTCGTAGAATGCGTCCTGCGTGCCGTTGCCGTGGTGGACGTCCCAATCGACGATGAGGATTTTGCCGATCTTGTGATGGGATTGGGCATAGCGGGCGGCGATGGCGATGTTATTGAAGATGCAGAATCCCATGCCGGCGACGGGTGTGGCGTGATGGCCCGGGGGCCGGACGGCGCAGAAAGCGTTGCGAAGGCGGCCGGCGACTACTTCATCGACCGCGGCCAGGACGCCGCCGACGGCGCGGAGGGCGACTTCGAAGGAATATTCGCTGAGGAGGGTATCGCCGGTGGAGAGCTCGCCGGAGCCGAAATGGACGTCGTTGCGGACGGTTTGGAGGTATTGGGCGGAGTGAACGAGCCGGATTTCCTGGGGGGTGGCGTCGCGCGGAGTGATGGGGGTGAGGGCGGGCATGAGCGCTTCGCCGATGAGGGCCTGCTCGATAACGCCCATGCGGAGGGGCGATTCCGCGTGACCGCCGGTATCATGCAGCGTATAAAAGGCATCGCAGACCAGGCCGGTGCCAGGCGAAGGTGAAACGGGTTCTTGCACGTACGACTCCCAAGAGATGTCGGTGGCATTGTACCGCAGCTTGAACCGAGCTCCATAGCGGGCGTATATTCTTTGCAACATGGATGGACGTCATTACCGTGAATCGCAGAGGCGTTTGCGTTTGTTTGCCGGCGAGGCGAACCTGACGCCGGAGAAGGTGCAGAAGATCGTCACACCATTCATCGAGGAATGGAAGACGGTGAAGGTTCCTCATCGGAAGAAGGGTCGGCCAGCCATGAAGCCGCAATATACGCTGAGCGAATCGGCCATCACGGATCTGTCGGCACGCGTCCGGGTGATCGGGATGAACCTCAACAAGCAGGCGTTGAAGGGGATTCACTATCACACGGCGTTTCAGAAGCACATCGTGGCGCTGGCCGAGACGTTCGATTGCCGCGGCTGGACGGAAAGTGCGGCGTTGTTTGAGGATCCCGAGGCGGCGGAGGAGCATGCGTTCGAGCGTGCGGGACGGGTGGATGCGATCTGGGCGCGGAATCGGGTGGCGGTGGCGATTTTTGAAATCGATTCGACAGTGAAGGCGCGGTCTTTTCAGAAGTTGAAGGAAGCCGAGGCGCCGCACAAATTCTGGATTTATTTCGGGCGGGATGTGTGGGGCTTCCGGATGTTTTTGCAGAAGAACGATCCAGGGCGGGAGATCACGCCGATCTTGGTGCCGAGTACATTTGTACCAAGTTTCACGGACCAGCCGGGGCGGGTGGATGAGCCGGAAAGGGATGATCGGACTGCGCCGTGGGACTTGAGTGAGTGAGAGCGTTGTCAGTGGCCAGTGGTGGCCAGTGATCAGCGGTGGGGGATATTTGCTGGTTGATGAGCGCCAGTGGCGAGAAATGGTCGAAGGTTTTTGGTATTTGGACAAAAAATCGTAAAATATATTTGACAATGGTGGGATTGGGTATAAGTTAGAAACGGAGAGAGCATCCCTATCTGACGCACATCAGTCCATCTATCTAGTACTAAAACAACGATGCGAACCACGTTCGCATTGTCATATCTTGGTCAGTTGTAAATATCGTGACATCCCGAGTGGAGAGAGGGACCGGCAGAAGAGAGATGGCCGGTTTTGGTTCTCTTTTCACTGGAGGGTCGTCTATGGTTTCTTGCGCGCGAATTCCTTTCTTAGCGTTGCTGGGCGGGATTTCGATTCTGACGATCGGAGGGGGTGCGGTGCAGGCAGGGCCCATCCCCACGGTCATTGGAGGCGGAAGCAATCAAATCACAGTTGACAACGGCTTGGTTACAGTGACCGTTGCAGATAATCACGAGCAACCTATCAGTAGCAGCGCGGGAACGGATAACGTAACCGGCGTGGTCGTGCAGTTCGTCAATTATTGGACATCGTGGAGCGATAATCCTCCTCTATATGGCAATATCGGCTCCGTCCTCAGTGTGGGTCCGGGTGGTCCAGGCACGATTACGTTTACTGCACCGGCAGGCTTTGTGGTGGTGATTGACTCCATCGATCTGGTCGGATCGGACGGGCATGGCTCCAATTTGATTCCGGATCTTGTTGTCGGCACGTTCCACGGCACCAACCTCTCCTTCAATGCGCCGACGCACTATACGTTGTCGTCGTCGTCATCGCCGGTATCGTTTTCTGCCGGCCAAACGACGGGCGCGGTGGTGTCGGTAGTCTTCACCGATCCGACTGGCGACTACGGATGGGAAGGCATCAATAACATCACATTTCACACGGTTCAGACTCCGGAACCGGCGAGTTTATCGTTGCTGGCGATCGGCGGCGCGGCGCTGATGATTCGGCGGCGGAGGAAGGCGTAACGTAGACTGTGGGTGCTTTCGAAAGTGGGGGCGGGCGGCTTGTGGGAGCCGCCTGCTTCTTTTTTTTGCGCGAGGAGTTGGCGTGAGGGTTGGCAATAGAAGTCGAGTGCAACGCGCTTTGTCGGCCCGAATAATGGGGGATGTCTCGTAGGCTATTGGTCGACGTGGGTACGGACGTTTTCGGATGTGACCGGGGAAATAACGCCGCGTTCGGTGACGATGGCGTGGATGAGCTTGTGGGGGGTGACGTCGAAGGCGGGATTGTAGACCTTGATGTCGGGGGGAGCGGTGCGTGTGCCGAAGAGCGAGGTGACTTCTTCGGCGGGGCGCTGTTCGATGGGAATTTGCTCGCCGGTAGGGAGGGTGAGGTCGAAGGTGCTGCAGGGAGCGACGACGATGAGCGGGATCTTGTGGATGTGGGCGAGTTGCGCCACGCCGTAGGTTCCGATCTTGTTAGCGGAGTCGCCGTTGGCGGCGATGCGATCGGCGCCGACGAGTATCACATCGATTTTTTTCTGCTGCATCACCAGTGCCGCCATGGAGTCGCAGATGAGCGTCACATCGACGCCGGCGGCCTGGAGTTCCCAGGCGGTCAGGCGGGCGCCCTGGAGGAGCGGGCGGGTTTCATCGGCAAAGACCTGGAACTTGCGCCCGCGGCGATGGGCTTCGTATACCAGCGCCAGCGCCGTGCCATGATCGGAAGTGGCCAGGCCGCCGGCATTGCAGTGCGTAAGCACGCCGCCGTCCTCGGGGATGAAGTGCTGTCCGTGCTTGCCGATGGCGAGGCATTTTTCGGCGTCTTCGGTGCAGATGGCGTTGGCTTCGGAAAGCAGGCGCTTGACCAGTTGGCGTACGCCGATGCCGCGCTCGGTGATGGCGATGCGCGTCATCTGGTCGATGGACCATTCGAGGTTGACGGCGGTAGGCCGGCTGGTCAGGATGTAGGCGCCGGAAGTCTGGATGACATCGATCAATGCCGCGGACTGCGAGGCGGGCGAAACGGTGCGTGCGGCCAGGAAGATGCCGTAGGCGGCGGCAATGCCGATGGCCGGCGCGCCGCGAATGGCCAGGGTGCGAATAGCCTGCCAGACTTCCTCGGTAGTGGTGAGTTTGAGGACGACGACTTCGGTGGGGAGTTTTCGTTGGTCGAGGATTTCCAGATGGCCGCTCACTCCGCCGACCCAATGGATCGTCGGCGGACGATGGCGGGGCGATTTGGGATTCTCGGTGTTCATGGCGACCGGCGCTTATTTGTAGAAAGCCAGGATCACGTCGGCGACGCGTTGAATCTGGCTGTCCGTCAATTCGGGGAAAACGGGCAGGGCAAGAACTTCTTCGCAGGCCTTCTCCGTCTGCGGGAACGCCCCGCGCTTATATCCCAGATCGGCAAAACAAGCCTGCAGGTGCAGTCCCTTGGGATAAAAGATATTGCAGCCTACCCCGTTTTGGGTGAGATGATCGCGGAGCGCATCGCGCCGGGGCACGCGGATGACGTACTGGTGATAGACGTGATAGACGCCCGGGGCGGCATACGGGGGCACGATATCGGTACCGGAGAAGCGGCTGTCGTAGTAGGCGGCGATGGCGCGCCGGCGATCGTGCCAGCGGTCCAGGTAACGCAATTTCACGTCGAGGACGGCCGCCTGGATGGCGTCCATGCGGAAATTTCCGCCGACGAATTCATGGTTATAGCGAGAAGTTTCACCATGTTGCCGGGTCTGGCGGAACCGTTGGGCGAGTTTTTCGCCGCGTGTGACGAGTGCCCCGGCATCCCCCGCGGCGCCAAGATTTTTCGTGGGATAGAAGCTCAGGCAGGCACAGCGTGCGTTTTCGGCGATCTGTTTGCCGTGGGGGTCCTTGGCGCCAATACTTTGGGCGGCGTCTTCGATGATGTCGAGTCCGTGGCGGCAGGCAATATCCGCGAGTTTGGCGGTATCGCCCATTTGGCCGTAGAGATGCACCGGAACGATGGCCTTGGTGTTCTTCGTGATGGCCGCTTCGACGAGCGAATAGTCGAGCAGGAAGGTCTTGGGATCAATATCGACGAAGACCGGCCGGGCGCCGGCGCGGCTGATGCAACCGGCGGTGGCGAAGAATGTGAATGGGGTGGTGATAACTTCGTGTCCGTGGCCAATGCCCAAGGCCATGTGGGCGGCGAGAATTGCATCGGTGCCGCTGGAAATCGCCACCACCTGGGCGCCGAGTTTCTTGCCGAGATGGTCTTCGAAGCGTCCGATGAACGGACCGCTGGCGGCGCCGCTGGTGTACTGCTGGCTGTCGAGAACTTCCTTGATGGCCGCCTCCACCTCATTGCGAATGACCTGCCATTGCGTGGCAAGTTCGAAGAGCGGAACGGGCTTGTGAGCCGGTGCGGAGCCGGTCGTGGAATGCGCTTGCGTCATGCGTGAGATCTCCTCAAGCGTCCATCGTAAGGCGACTGTGGGCGTAAGTAAATTCGGACGCTGGGTGGCGCGGTGTGATCGTGGAGATTCTCGGACATCGCCGGCGGGAGGATTTCTTCGCAGGCACCTCTTGCGCGGCACTCTCCCTCATGTGCGAATTCGGCCGGTTCCGAAAACTCCTGCAAAACTCCTCCGCCGCGGCTACCGATAATCCACCCGTAGAGACACGCTGTAACGGGACCCTGCATGTCGCAACGCCAAGCCATTATGGAGCAACTGATTCGCTCGAAGAATCAGGCCGTCGAACGGACGATTGAACTCGTCTTTGCGCACGGCACGCTGGACGAACAGCGCGAGCTTGCCGAGGTGTTGCTCAAGCGCAACAACCGTGCGGGATGGGTGGCGCTCATTCGCAGTTTTGACCGGCTGGACGATTCGATCAAAGCATGGCTCGTCGAGCGGCCGAAGGATTTGTTCGGCCCGCTGTCGGAATCGATGCAGAACTCCACCGGACCGGCGCGGGAAAACGTCATTCGGATCGTGCGCCACTGTGCGGAAGTCCGGCTGGTGTACCTGCTGGCCGAATCGCTGATGGACAGCCGCACGGATGTGCGGGAGCTGGCGGGGAAATCCCTGCTGGAAGCGGTCCACCGGTACCACGCGCAGCGTCTGGAACGCATGACGGGCGAAATCGAGCACGATCCGGAAGAGGTCGTGCAATTGCGGCGGGCGATCGATTTTTCATTGCGGCAATATCGCACGCATCGCCAGGCCTCGGCCGTCAACGCAGCGTTGATTTTCGAGCGTCAGCAGGACAGCCAGACGTGGGCCTATTTCCAGGACACTTACGATGATCTGACGCGTTGCGCCACGACGATACTGCGGGCGCCCAAGGATCCAGCCCTTGCCGCCGCCACATTGCTGGCGCTCGGCTCGCCGCTCAAACCGGCAGCCATGGCGGGCGTTTCCGGGGCGGAAGAACCGGAGCTTTGCCAGGCGCTGGCCAGCGAATCTTACCGGCTGATCGACCCGGTTCTGCGTGAAGTCGCCGCGGGCATCCCGCATCTCAAGATGATGGCTTCGACCAAACGTGAAGCGGCGTGGAACGGCGCCAACTGGACTGCCTGGTTGCGGATGATCGACTGCGTCGGGCTGCCCGCAACGCAGCGGCTGGTATGGCTTCAGAAGATGCTGGAGCAAGCGTGCGCGGAGCCGGAAATGACCGCGTGGCGTCTGGCGATTATGCGTTCGCTGGCGGAAACGGGCCTGCCCGAGGCGTTCAAGACGATTTTGCCGCTGGGTACGGACCCGGACGAGCGTGTGGCGCGCTGTGCGGCGCGATACCTGCTGAGCCGGCGCCAGGCAAACTGGCGCGAGCACGCCGCGGTTCTGCTGAAAAGTCCGCACCTGTCCGTCCGCCGGATGGTCTCGATGGATAGCACAGGCAACGAGGATTTCGGAAAACTGTGGCACGAATACCCGAAGCTTCCGCCGGCTGTCCAGTACTCCGCGGCGCGGGAAACGTCCGCCAACGATGAACAGTTCATTACGCAACTCAAGGCCAAACTGGCCAGCGCGCAGGTTGCGGATGTGGCCCAGGGGCTCAAAATGGCCGGGGGTTTGCTGGATGTCTCGGCCTATCGCGGGCAGCTGATTGCACTCTGCGGTCATGCGGATCCGCGTATCTCCAGTCTGGCGGTCAAGCTGATCGGCCGCCTCGATGATCCGAAGTTGCGCGACCTTCTGGAGGCCGCGGCCCATCACGCCGATCCGCGGGTGCGGGCCAACGCGGTCGAATCGATGGAATCGCTGCACATTGCCGATCGATCGCAAGAGGTGCTGAAGATGATCAACTCGCGGCATAACCGCGAGCGGGCCAATGCGATCAAGGCCATCAGCCAGTTCGACTTTTCGACCGCGCGCGAATGCCTGGCGAAGATGCTGGGGGACTCCAATCCGCTGCACCGCATCTCGGCACTGTGGGTGGTCAACGAATTGAATCTGCTGGAAATTGTCCGGCAGACCAACTCGATGGCCCGGCGCGATCCCAACGCGCGCGTCCGCAAGCGCGCCTCCGAGATGCTCGACTCGATCAATGCGCCCCTCAATATCTCCGCAGGTGAGGGCGATTCATGAACGAATCCACGGCCAAGCTCATTCAGAAGTTCGCCGAACTGCCGCCCTGGGAGGATCCGCCCGAGCCGGTTAAGACGCCACCAAAATCGCCCCTCTCCTTTTCGGATCTGCAGGAAGGCTTGCGATCGGCCAACAACGGCGATGATTCGTCGCTGCGCAACGGACTGCTGATCATCATGGGACTGATCATCATCCTGGCGATCGTTCTGCATTACCGGCAGCGTCGCAAGACGGCCGGGCCGCCGGATTCGACAGGCAAACTGGGGTGGGAGCTTTCGCGGCTGATCAAATTTCCGTTCGGCACGCGGATGCTGCTCTGGTGGGTGGCGCGCACCACGCAGACGCCGTTTGCGGCGCTGCTGATCAGCCGCTCGCTTTTCGATAATTGCGTTCAACAATGGTCGCTGCAGCCGACGTTTTCGCTGGCCCGCCGCTGGGGGAAGGCCCGCCTCGAAAGCCTCAAGCCGGTGCTGTTCGCGTCCTGACGCTCAGCGCCCGACCTTGGCGATCCAGGCATCCATGGCGTCGGCGGCATCGTCATCGATCATCTGCCGGATCGGCCGCTTCATCAACGCCGCACTGACTTCCGCCAGCGCCCCACCGATTCCCGCCCGCCGGGCCAGCGCGGCGCAACGCACCGCATCCACCACCACCCCCGCGCTGTTGGGCGAATCTTCCACCTGTAGTTTCATATCCAGTTCCATCGGCAAGCCGCCGAAGCCGCGCATGTTCATGCGGACGTAGCACACTTTCTTGTCGCCCAGCAGCGGGACGTAATCGCTCGGGCCGATATGGATGTTTCCCGCTTCCATCGGCACCTGGCTGGTGACGGCCTCCGTCTTGCTGACCTTCTTGCTGCTGAGGCGGGATTTTTCGAGCATGTTGAGGAAGTCGGTGTTGCCACCGACGTTGAGCTGGTAGCTCGAATCAATCTTGAAGCCGCGGCGCTGGGCGAGTTTCATCAGCACGCGATGGGTGATCGTCGCGCCGAACTGGCTTTTGATGTCGTCGCCGACGATCGGCAGGCCGGCCTGCTTGAATTTTGTGGCCCAGCGTTTTTCGCTGGCGATGAAGACGGGGATGCAGTTGACCATGGCCACGCCGGCTTCGAGGCAGGCGGTGGCGTAGAGTTCGGTCCCCTTCTGGCTGCCGACGGGCAGATAATTGACGAGGATCGTCGCGCCGCTCTGCTTGAGCGTCTTGACGACTTGGGCCAGGGAGACGCTTCGCGATTGTTCATCGAGGACGGCGCGGCGATTTTCGTCGAACTGCTCGAGATGGGCGGCAAGTCCGTCGGCCACGGGGCCGGCGAAAACTTTTGCGCCGTCATCATCAATTTTTTTGCAGAAGCGTGCGGAATTGTTGGGGCGGGCGAAGATGGCGTCCTTGAGCCGCCGGCCGATCTTGCGCCGGTCGACGTCGAAGGCGCAGGCGAAGTGGATGTCCGATACGCCGAGGTCGCCGATCTGTTCATGCATGAGACCGACAGTCTCGTGCGATTGTCGATAGTACGAAACGCCTTGAATCAAAGTGCTGGCGCAGTTGCCCACGCCGACGATTGCCAGTCGAATGTCACCCTTCTTGGCCATGATGATCACGCTGCCTTCTGAAGACTCGATTTCCTATCACCTAAACGTTTAGGTGACAAATTTAATGCATGGTGGCGGATTTAGGAAGCCGTCAGCCACGCCACAAATTCTGTATTCCCTTTTTGCCCTTCGATGGGGCTTTTGACGACGCCGCGGACCTGCCAGCCCGTCTGGCGAATCTGCTCGATCACCTGCCAGAGCACCTCTTCGCTTTGGCCGGCCTCCAGAACGCCCCGCTGCGTGCGGGCGGCTTCGCTTTCATAGTGCGGTTTGATCAGCGTCAGCACATCGCCGCCGGGCTTGAGCAGCCCCTTCACGACGGGAAGTATTTTGTTCTGCCGCGTCCAGCCGACATCGACGGAGACCAAATCCACCGGCTCGGGCAATCGGACGTGCATAGCGTTGGCCCGCTCCTTGACGACGACGCGCGGGTCTTTTCGGAGCGTCCAGGCCAGCACGCCGTAGGCGGTATCGACCGCGAACACTTTGGCCGCGCCGTGCTGCAGCAGGCAGTCGGTGAAGCCGCCGACGTTGGCGCCGAGGTCCGCACACGTGCGGCCTTCGACGGGAATGTTGAATGTGACGATTGCCGCTTCGAGTTTGTTGCCCGCCCGGGAAACAAACGACCGCTTTGTGTCACCGGACGGCAACAGAAAGCGGTCATTGGTCATAGCGATAACCCGGAGTGCTGGGCGCCGAGTTCCGAGTTGCACTCAGAACCCAGGACACAGGACCTTCAACTTACTTGGCAGCCTTGAGGGCATTGACCTTCTTGGCAAGCTTGGCCTTGCGGCGGGCAACGGTGTTCTTGTGCATGGTGCCGCGACCGGCGACCCGGTCGAGGGTCTGCTGGGCCTTGGACAGCTCCGCGACGGCCGCCTTGACGTCGCCGGCGGCGATCACGGAATGAATCTTCTTCAGCTCGACGCGAACGTTCTTCTTGCGATCGCGGTTCAACAGGCGGCGCTTGGCGCTCTGACGGATACGCTTATTTGCAGACAACGAGTGTGCCACTGGTCGTTTCTCCTAACTTTAACTTCGCCCCGGAGCCACAGGCTTTTCGGAAACTGGCGAAACCTTTATTGTCCCACGAAATCGCTCTGATATCAAGCCGCTCTGCAGCTTGCGTCGCACTTGCGCCTGCCCTACCCTTGGCGCGTTCAGAACAGGAGATCCCATGGCCCTCGCGGAAATTCGTTTCTTCGGCAATTCGATCGGCTGCTCCACCACCATGAACGTCATTCTGCCCGACGGCGGCAAGGGGCCGTTTCCGGCCTTCTACCTGCTGGGCGGGTTGTCGGACGATCACTCCAAGTGGGCGCGGTTCACGAGCATCGAGCGGTATGTCACGGGTGTGCCGCTGATCGTCGTCATGCCCAATGGCGGCCGGGGCTGGTACACGAATTCTCATGCCGTGCCGCAGCAGGCGTATGAGGATCACCTCATCAAGGATGTCGTCGGGTATGTGGACCAAATTTTTCCCACGATCACCGGGCGCAAGGGCCGCGCGATCGGCGGGCTTTCCATGGGCGGGTACGGTGCGGTGAAACTGGCGATGAAGTACCCCACGATGTTCTGTTCCGCCACTTCCCACTCCGGCGCGGTGCTCACGCCGATGCACAAGCCGGAAAGCCGCCCCAAGGAATTTTCGCCGGTGCTGGAGGAGTGCAAGGCGATCTTCGGCCCGAAATTCCGCGGCGGCCCCAATGATCTCCACGCTCTGGCCAGGAAATGCGTGCGCTCGCGCCAGCGACCCGCCCTCCGCCTCGACTGCGGCACCGGCGACTTCCTGCTGGAACAAAACCGCGCGTTCACGGCCTTCCTGAAATCCATCCGTTACACCCACGACTACGCCGAGTTCCCCGGCGCCCATGAATGGTCGTATTGGGATACGCAGGTGCAGGAAGCGCTCGCGTTCCATCGCAAATATCTTGAAATTGCAGTGTATCAATAGCAACCGCAGTGCACCGACCGCGGTCAACGCGAATGCAGCGGGCCGGTAGCAAAGTCAGCGTCGTGAAAATCGTTGGGTTTCAAGTAAATGCCGAGTTCGCCCGATGAATTGCCGAGTTCATACCGGGCGACAAAGTGCAAAGGGTCACTTGGGTCAGATTGTGCTGCAAAGATTCGAAGGTGCCCTTTCGAGAGCCATTCTTCCTTCGGTCCCACATCCATAAGTGTCACTTCTAGGCCATCGTTATTCGCCCTTGTACCTACTTCCATAGATTTAAAACTGGTCCCAAATATTCCGCCCATATCTTCGCATGGTGTCATACTCAGGGCGACGAGCATTTCCTTCTTGAGGTGAACCTGTTTTAGCATTATCACGGGACAATCACTCACGGACGAACTTCTGAGTTGGCAGCAACGCTTCCAGCATATCGGATCGTAAACCAGTGCCTTGCGTTTGGGTGAGATGGCTTCCCAATGGTAATCACGCGGATCGGCCCCGGCAGGAATCGTGGCTGCCGGGTCGTCATCATAAACCACTTGCGTAGGCGGCATTTGCAGTTGGATACATTGCCGCTGGTAGTACCAGAGCTGCGCGTAGCGCCAGCTTTCGGGAAGATAGAAATAGGACCACACCGCGACGACTAACCCACCCACGATCCAAACGGTTCGCCGAAACCTGCGCCGGCTGTACCAAGGCGCACGACGGGCATACGTAAGAACCTGCGGTGAACGATCCTGCTGCGCGTTTGTCATGCCAGGATTATCTGATCGCAACGCACGCTGATCAAGGCGGCCGAACAATCTCCTTCTATTTCGCAGGCGCCGGGGCCGGTTCCTCTTCGATGATGTCATAAATCGTTCCGCCGAGTTCGACGGTGACGTTGTTGCCGAGGGACAGATACTGCGACGATTCCGGGAACTTCTTGAGCAGATCGAAATAGGCGTCGGAGTTGAAGACGATCTTGATGCGTGCGGCCTTTTCCAACTTCTGCACGTTGCCGTCGGTCCACTGGTTGCCGTTGAGGTAGAACGCGCGGTTGTTCACCATGCGGGACTGCTGGGCGTAGTTGGAGACGACGCGGTATCCGGCCTCCTTTGTCTTGGTACCGTCCTGCGCGGTCTGCCAGCCAGTGGCCGTTTGCGAGCCAAGGTTCAGTGCTTTCTCAGCAGCCGTGGTTGCCGCCGTTGGTGCATTGGTGGCGGGTGTATCGTCGGCCTTGCCGGACTTTCTCAACGTGGGAAGCGGCATACCGAGATCAGAGGGTTGTCCACGGCCGGGGCCGCTGGCACCTTGACCGACGCTTCCGCCCGTGCCTTGAGCGATGAATCGGCCATCCAATTGTTCTGCCGCGGCGACAGTCTGATCGAGGCTCGTAGCGTTCTTGTACTTGTCGCCGCTGATCGAGTTGGCCACGGCTTTCCCGCCCACGGCCTCGCGCCGCCGGAGCGAATCGTAGTCATTCTCCGAATCCTTGAGCGCCCGATGGTCACCTTCCATCTCGCGCAGGCTGCGCGTCGCCACCGGTACGCCGCGGGCTTTTTCATCTTCGATGATCAGCATGGCGGTGTAGGGTGTCACGATGCCCCAGCGCCGGGCGAGTTCGGTCACTTCATCCTTGAGTTCCTTGCTTTCGCCATGAAGGCGGATTTCATCCAGGATGTATCCGACGCGGCGGGTCGCCCACAGCTTGCCGATCCAGTCATGTGAGGTGTCGGTCTTTTCATCGAACGTAACGTCCTGGGCGAACTTTTCCGCCTTGCCGTTGACCATGCCCGTCAGGGTGATCGCCGTCTTGCCGGGTTTCGAATACGTGCCGAACGCGATGAGCTGATCGCCCTTGAATAGATCGGGCATATCCTTGGGATACAGCTTGGCGAGCGTCACGGAGCCGGAATCCAGTTTGAGGCCGGCGAGGACGGGATCCTGCACCTTGCCCCAGAAGTTGGACATCGCCAGTTCGAGGTTTTCATTGGGCAGAACATATTGGGAATAGCCGCGGGACTGTTCCGCGAGGAGGTCGAGCAGTTTGGTGTTAACGTCGGTGCCGACGCCGAAGGTGAAGACGCGGACCGATCCGCCGGTGCCGGCCTTGTCTTTGAACGCTGAGAGGATCTTGTCCGGATTCTGCTCGCCGATCGTCGGCTGGCCGTCGGTCATGAAGACAACGAGAAACAGCCGTCCGTCATCTTTGGCGGGGCGTTCATCGAGCGCTTTGACGAGGGCATCCTGGATGGCCGTGCCTCCGGCGGCCTTGAGGTTGTCGGCAAATTGCAGCGCCTTGCCGCGGTCGCTTCGCTTGGATTCATCCTGATCCTTCTTCGGCTCGCCGGCCGTCACCAGATTGCCGAACAGCGGCTCGGCTTCGGTCGAGAAGCGGACGATGTCGAAGCGATCCTCGGGATTGAGCGTTTCAATGCAGTAGCGCAGGGCCTTGCGGGTCTGCTCGATTTTCGCGCCGGACATCGAGCCCGACGTATCCATGATGAAGACCACATCCTTCGGCAAAGACTTGGTGTTCTTGCTGAGCGTCGGCGCCGCCAACAGCACAAAGTAGCCGTCCTTGTCGGGGTCTGGACGATACGTCAGCAGGCTGATGCCCACCGCGGTGGCCTTACGTCCGATGAACAGATGAAAATCGGTATCCGGCCGGATGTCCTTGGCCTCGTATCCGACCACCGCCTTCGTGTCTCCGGTGCGCTTGATTTCCACTTCGTGCGTGGGGCTGTAGAGCGTCGTGATCGGCTCGGTGGTGTTCACGGTGACTTTGATGGACACATTCTTCAGCGGCTTGGAGGAGAACTTTTCGGTGTTCAACGTGTAGTGGTAATCGAGCAGGCCGCTCTCCTGCTTGAGCAGTTCCGTGTATTTGAGCTGGATGCGTTTTTTGCTGTTGGGCTCGATCGGGAAGATGCGGACCTTGTACATGGCGCGGCCGGCATACTCCAGGAGCGCGGGGTCCTTGGCCTTGCGGACGATTTCTTCGTAGATGCCGCGGGCCTTGTCCGCGGGGAGCAATTCCGCCTCGACGATTTTGCCGTCGATGTCCATCGCGAACTTATCGATCTGCGCATTGAGCGGCACAGGGAAGATGTAGTCTCCCTCCAGCCGCGCGTTGTTGGGATTGTAGAACTCCTGATCGACACTGGTGACGGCCACCTGGTCGTTGATGTCGCAGGTGACCTGATGGTACGTGACTTCCAGCGGAGCGAACGTGAAATGCCCCGGGACCGGCGCCGGTGGATTGCGCACGACGATCAGGCCATCAGCGCGGGCGGGTGTGCTCATGACCAGCAGAATCAGCAAAGCAAAGATCGATAAGAGGATGCGGGACAAGGACAAGCGGATCATGGTTGGTCCTCCGAGAGATTGGATTTCGAGAGCCTCAACTCGTGTTAGACGCATGAGGGGCTGGGCGGTTCGAAAAATCATTCGATTCACGGAATACCGGATTGGCGCCTCCATTTGGTACACTATCCCTCCTTTGGAGCCACCTACGCCACTATGAGCATTCCGTTTTACGATATTTTGGTCATCGGCGGCGGCCACGCCGGGGCCGAAGCCGCGTGGGCCGCGTCGCACATGCTGGGCGACCGAGGGCGCGTTGCGATGGTGACGATGGACCCGCTGGCCATCGGCCGGATGTCCTGCAACCCCGCCGTTGGCGGGCTGGCCAAGGGCCAGATGGTCCGCGAAATCGATGCCCTCGGCGGGCTCATGGCCCACGCCATCGACGCCACTGGCATCCAGTTCCGCATGTTGAACCGTTCCAAAGGTCCGGCCGTTCAATCGCCCCGCGCCCAGGCCGACAAATACAAATATGCCGCCAAAGTGCAGGAGTTGCTTCGCACGCACTGCCCGAACCTGACGATCGTCGCAGGGATCGTCGATCGCTTCCTCACGAGCCACGAACCACGAACCACGGCCCACGAACGTCCTCACATCACCGGGGTCGTCCTCGAGTCCGGTCAGCAACTCAACTGCCGTGCCGTCGTCCTCACCACGGGCACATTCCTCCGCGCCCTCATGCACACCGGCGAGAGGAAAACCGAAGGCGGACGCGTCGGCGAGCAATCCGCACGCGGACTCTCCGACTGCCTCCGCGAGCTGGGCTTCGAGCTCGGCCGCCTCAAGACCGGCACGCCGCCACGCATCGCGAAAGAATCGATCGACTTCGCGTCCCTTAAGGAACAACCCGGCGACAATCCCCCGACTCCATTCTCCGATCTCACCTTGCAGACCGAAATTCAGAATTCAGAATTCAGAATTCAGAATTTTCCCCCTCTGCCGCAAGTGCCGATGCACATCACGTATACCAATGCCAGGGTGCATGATTTGATCCGCGCGAACCTGCACCGCGCCCCGATGTATTCGGGCCAGATCCAATCGCGCGGGCCGCGGTACTGCCCGTCCATCGAAGACAAAATCGTGCGGTTCGCAGACAAAGACCGCCACCAGATCTTCCTCGAACCCGAGGGGCTCGACACCAACGAAATTTACTGCAACGGTATCTCCACCAGCCTGCCCGAGGATGTGCAGGAACAGATCATCCATTCGATCGTGGGTCTCGAGCATGCCCGCGTTCTCCGCTGGGGTTACGCGGTCGAATATGATTTTTCGCCCACGCATCAGATCGACGCATCACTGGAAACACGCCTCGTCGAAGGACTCTTCTTCGCCGGACAACTCAACGGCACCAGCGGCTACGAGGAAGCGGCGGGACAAGGCCTCATCGCCGGCATCAACGCCGCCCGCAAAATTCAGGGCATGGAACGCATCATCCTGACCCGTGATCAGGCGTATATCGGCGTGATGATCGATGATCTGATCACGAAGACCCCCACCGAGCCCTACCGCATGTTCACCAGCCGGGCGGAGTTCCGCCTGACGCTCCGCAGCGACAACACCGATCAGCGGTTGACGCCGTTGGGCCGGCAACTCGGGCTCGCCTCGCAGGCCCGCATGGATCGCCTCACGCACAAACTCGCCGCGATTCATGAGCTGACCACGCGTCTGAAATCCTCGCGTATCCGCCTGGAAAACAATGGCACTTCCGCCTACGAGTACCTTCGCCGCCCCGATGTCACGATTGATGAAGTCCAACGTCTCATATCCGAGAATTCAGAATTCAGAATCCAGCATTCAGAATCCATCTGGTCCCAAGTCGAAATCGAAGCCAAATACGCCGGCTACATTCAGCGTGAAAGAGAAGCGGCCCAGCGTCTCCACGATCTGGAAGACAAAACAATCCCCCTCCATTTCAACTTTTCTGCCGTGCCGGAGCTTCGAAAGGAAGCCAAGGCCGCCCTCGAAAAATTCCGCCCCCAGACCCTCGGCCAAGCCAGCCGCCTCGAAGGCCTCACGCCGTCGGACCTCACTATCCTCATGATTTATCTCACGGGTAAACGTAAAGCCGCCGTGCACGAGTGAGATCGGCCTGTTGAAAATGGCGATTACTCGACCACGACGCGGCGCAAGCGCGCCCCGAAATGCGTCGTCACTTCGTAGCCGATGGTGCCGATCGCATCCGCGATCGCATCGACGCTGTTGGGCCGGCCCGCGTCCCATGAGATGACCACGACTTCCTCCCCCACTGTGACGTTTCCGACGTCCGTCACATCCACAATGATCTGATCCATGCTGACGCGCCCCACCACGGGCGCATCCTGTCCGCGCACCTGCACCACCCCCCTATTCGACAGCGCCCGCGGATAACCATCCGCATAGCCGACCGGCACAATCGCCAGGCGCGTCGGCCGTTTTGTGACGAACGTATGGCCGTATCCCACACCTACGCCTGCCGGCCGCTCATGAATCGCCAGAATCGGCGCCACGAGGCGTGCGATCGGCAGCAAGCCCGCCACAGGATCTTCCGTCGAGGGCTGCAAGCCGTACATCGCAATGCCGACGCGCGCCATATCCAGTTTTCCCGCCGCCTCTTTCACGTGAAACGCGCCGCCGGAATTCTGCAGATGCACCATCAGTTCCGGGTGTTTCGGTCGAAGTTGCTGCGCCGCCGCGTGCAGCACTTGCCACTGTTGTTCCAGCGTTTCATGCCCCGGCACATCGCCGTGCGAGAGATGCGCGAAAATCCCCTCCAGCCGCAGGAGCGGCAATTCTGCAATCACTTCCGTCAGGGCCACTACGTCAGACGGCGCAATACCCATCCGCGTCAACCCCGCATCCACCTGCACGTGCACGTTCACCGGCTCGATGATGCCATGTTCCACCAAGATCCGCGAAAGGTGCTTCGCCGAGGCCGCATCCGTGAGATTGATCCGCATCGATCTCCGCAGCGCATCGAGCATGGCCCGCGGCAATTGGCTTTGCGCAGTCAACACTAACGGCGAAAGAACCAATATCCCGGCAAACCGCTTTCCCCCCAGGTTCAACGCCTCTTCCAGCGAGTAAACACACGTCCACTCTACGCCCGCTTCATGCAGCATTTCCGCCAAGAGGGCCACGCCGTGTCCGTATGCATCAGCCTTGATCGTGGCGCAAAATTTCGTCTTCGCCGGCAACTGCTTCCGCAATGCTGCGATATTGTGTGTCAATCGTGATCGGGAAATCTCAAGCGTGCCTTGTTGGGGAATCATGCGATTTTACCTTCCGGCGTGACGTACTGCCTGTTCAACTATCGGCCATCAGCGCCGCGCTTCCGCAGCGGGCAGTTCCACAGTCGCCCGCCGCAACCGATCCGCCACCGCCACCCACACCCCCTCGTTCTTTTCGGGCATCAGCACGAGTATCGCCTTCAAGCCCTTTTCATCCAGCTCCCGCAACGCTCCGTAGAGCGCCCGCGCGTATTCAAACTCGTCTTCCGGCATCCGCACAGTCTCGTGCGGCGCCGCCAGCAGCACCGCATCATCACACGAGATCAACCCCACCGGTTGATGCTGCTGGGCCCATGCCAGCGCCGCCGGCCACTGCGATTTATTGAACCGGCACGCAGGCGTTCGCGGCGCGTAGTGGCGATCCTGCATCCCAGGACTCGCCGCCGCTTCGTTGTTATCTACCGTGCGGATCGACAACTGCACGTCGCCGATGGCCTCCCGCAACATCTCCAGCGTCACCGCCCCCGGCCGCAATACCGTCGGCACATCTCCCGACGAAATATCGATCACCGTCGACTCCAGGCCGATCCGGCATGGCCCGCCATCCAGAATCAGCGGCACGCGTCCGGCCAGTTCCGCCATCACATGCGATGCAGCCGTTGGACTGGTAAATCCGCTGCGATTGGCGCTCGGTGCCGCGATCGGCCCTCCGAAGGCCCGCAGCAGCGCCTCGGCCACGGGATGTTTGGGACACCGCACTGCCACCGTATGCCGCCCCGCCGATACCGCGGCACTGAGCTTCTGGCCGCGCGGCAGAATCATCGTCAGCGGCCCCGGCCAAAAATGCTTCGCCAGCCGCTCCGCCACCCCATTCCAATGCTCTGCGTATTCCTTCGCGTCGTCCGCCTCGGCCACGTGCACGATCACCGGATTGTTCCCCGGCCGCCCCTTGGCCGCGTAAATCTTCCGCACCACATCATCCCGCCGCGCATCGCCGCCCAGCCCGTACACCGTCTCAGTGGGAAACGCCACGAGTTCCCCCGCCCGCAGATATTCCACCGCCAACATCAAGCTCGTCGTCGCAGGTTCAATACGGGTGTGCATCATGGTACTGTGCCGCTTTCCGCTAGGACGCCAACAATTTCCGGCGCGTCCCCCAGTATATCCCCCCTGCTCCGCTGCGAAAGCGCATCCGGCCCTTACCATCCCACGATGCTGTAGCCCCCGTCGACGTAGATCGTTTCGCCCGTCACGCCCGTGCTCAGTTCGCTGCACAGATAGAGGGCCGTCCGACCCACGTGAACAGCCGCACTGTCCACGTGCCACGGCAAAGGAGCCTTCTCGGTATAGTGATCCATCATTTTGTCGATGTCGCCGATCCCCCGCGCCGCCATCGTCTTGATCGCCCCGGCGCTGATCGCGTTGACGCGGATGTTCTTTTCATGCCGGCCCATCTCCGCGGCCAGGTACCGCACCGTGCATTCCAGTGCCGCCTTCGCCACGGCCATCACGTTATACATCGGGATGAATTTCTCCGCCCCGAGGTAACTCATCGTGATAATGCTGCCGTCCTTGGTCATCAGCGGCTGCGCCAGCCGGGCCATGGCCAGCAGCGAATACGCGCTGATGTCCAGCGCCGTTTTCCACTGTTCGCGCGTCGTCTGCAGGAACGGATTGTGCAGCGCCTCCGCCGGCGCATAGGCCAGCGAGTGCACCAGAATATCGAACGAGCCCCACAACTCCCCAACCTTCTTGAATGCGACTTCCAGGTCCTCATCCTTGCTCACGTCGCAGGGCACCAGCAGTTTCGGCTGAAATTTCTCCACCGCCTTGACCACCCGCCGCTCGATCTTCTCGCCCGGCAGGTGCGAAAACGCCAACTCGCATCCTTCAGCATGCAACTTCTCGGCAATGTGATAGCCGATCGAGTACTCGTTGAGCACCCCGAATATGAATGCCTTTTTCCCAGCCAATAGTGACATAGTCCCTCACGTTCAAAACCCACAGAGCCATGCATTGTACCCTGATGGCCACCCATCTCAATGCATTCGGTCAGCCTTCGCGCTGATCACACCGCCTGGCCTGCTGAACACCGGCCACTGACGACAGGCCACTTACTACTTCGGATAGTCCCCGCGCAACAGACGGATCGTCTGTTCGCGCTCCGGGTTGCGGAATATCGATGCGCCGGCCACCAGCACGTCGGCGCCGGCCTCCAGTGCCTCGTGTGCCGTTCGGATGCCGATGCCGCCGTCGATTTCCAGTCGTTGATGCGGGCCCAGTTCGTGCCGCAGGAATCGCACCTTGCTGAGAACCTCCGGCATGAACGCTTGCCCGGTAAAGCCCGGATTTACGCTCATCACCAGCACCATGTCCGCATGTTTCATCACGCCGTTGAGCGACTCCACCGCCGTCGGCGGATTCAAGCTGATTCCCGCCGTGCACCCCAGATCATGAATCCGCTTGATCAAGTCGATGGCCTTGCTCCCGTTGCACGCCTCAATATGAAACGTCAAATTCCCCGCGCCGGCCTTGGCGAACGACTCCACAAAATCCTCCGGGTTGCCCACCATCAGGTGCACATCCTGCATCAGCGTGCTCGCCCGCTGCAGCGCCTGCACGATGTCCGGCCCGAGCGTCAGGTTCGGCACAAAATGGCCGTCCATGACGTCCACGTGCAACAGATCCGCCCCCTTTTGCTGCACGTCCGCCGCCTCAGACCCAAGACGGCAGAAATCCGCAGCCAGGATCGACGGTGCGATCAGCGGCAGGTGCGGCGGATGTATGAAGACATTGTCAATCATAAAGGGCCCAGTCTAACCTCAAAACACAGAGGACACAGAGTCTGCCGTAAAGAATCACCTCTGCGGCCTCTGTGTCCTCTGCGGTTCAATTCATCTTAAGCATTATCCAGAATGTCGATGCAGGGGAAACCCTTGCCTTCCAGGAATTCCAGCGATGCACCGCCGCCGGTCGACACGTGGCTGACCTTGTCGGCCAGGCCGAATTCCTCGATCGCCGCCGCCGAATCGCCGCCGCCGATGATCGTGACGGCACCCTTGGCCGTCGCCGCGGCCAAAGCCTCGGCCACCACCTTGGTTCCGTTGACGAACGGCTTTTTCTCGAACACGCCCATCGGGCCGTTCCAGACCACCGTCTTGGCCGCCTTGATCTTCTCCGCGTACAGCGCCGCGGTCTTCGGACCGATGTCGAACCCTTCCTTGCCGTCGGGAATGTTCCCTTCGACCACGCTGGTCACCGCGTCATCGGTCATCTTGTCGGAAATCACATTGTCTACCGGCAACACGATCTTCCCGCCGGCCTTGGCCAGCAGGCTCTTGGCAAGGTCCACCTTGTCCTTCTCCGCCAGCGATCCGCCGATCGTCTTGCCTTGCGCCAGGAAGAACGTGTAAGCCATCGCCCCGCCGATCAGAATCGTGTCCGCCTTCGTGAGCAGATTCTCGATCACCGCGATCTTGTCGGACACTTTGGCCCCGCCCAGAATTGCAATGAACGGCCGCTGGGGCTTGTCGAGCGCATCACCCAGGAACTTCAGTTCCTTCTCAATGAGGAATCCGATGACCCGCTTGCCCGGCCCGATTTTTTCAGCAGCGCCGAAGGTCGAGCTATGCTGCCGGTGCGCCGTTCCAAAGGCATCATTCACATACAGATCGCCCAGCTTGGCAAGCTGTGCCGAATACACCGGATCATTCTTTTCCTCTTCCTTGTGGAACCGCGTGTTCTCCAGCAGCACCACATCCCCATCCTTGGCCGCTGCAACGATCTTTTCGACTTCCGGGCCCACCGAATCGGGCGCCAGCGTCACGGGTTTGCCCAGCAACTTCGCCAGCACATCCGCCGCCGGTTTGAGCGAAAACTTCTTCTCGGGACCCGCCTTGGGGCGTCCCAAATGCGATGCAAGAATCGCCTTGCCGCCGCGATCAATGATCGACTTGATCGTCGGAATCGCCGAGCGAATGCGGCGGTCATCCGTCACGTGAAGGTTCTCATCGAGCGGAACATTGAAGTCCACCCGCACGAGAACCCGTTTACCCTTCACATCCAGTTGCGCCACCGTCTTCTTCGCCATGGAAAAGCCCTTTGCAAAACTAAAAATATAAAACGCCGATAAACCCTGGCTCCGAGAGCCGCTATGCTATGGAAACCCCCAAATCCGGTCAACCGAACCGCTCCGCCGCGGTATTGGGCAAATTCACGATTATCGCGTACTTACTCCTCCAGAAAATTCACTTCCCGCACCACATGAGGCTTGGCTGAGGCGATGTGGAACGACTTGATCTCACCGGCACGGAACTTCGCCTTCCACGAACAGCCCAGCATCGGCAGCTCAAAGCGCACCTCACTGCCGCGGTCGGCAATCTCCATCGCCCGCACTATCAGCCCGTTGCCCTCTTCCGCAAGCTTCAGCACGCTCACCATCACCGCATCATTCGACACCAGCAGGTGCGGGCCGGACTCGGTCGCTCGCGAACCCGCATGCGTGCCCTCCCACGTCGCGATCGGCGGTAAATTCAAAAGCGCTGCCTCCTGATGAATCTGTTTCCATGCATCCGGCCCATGCGGAATCAGCACAAATGCAAATTCGTGCATCCCCTGGTCCTGCGGCACATCGTCCGGCTGCGACATGACCGGCGGATTGTGGGCAAAGTAAGGAGAACGCGTGGTCGTGATCCGCAACGTGTTGTCGCGCGCATCGATCGAATATTTGCAGTCATTGGCGATCGACAGGCCGAGCGCCTGCGAAGAAAGATCCGTCCACGTCTGCATCGGATACTCCTTCCCGTTGAGCAGCCGCTGCGTCCGGCCGTAGGGAATTTCACTCGTCCACACGCCATTTTCAACGTTGACCGGAAATGCAAACTTGAGCAAACGCTGGCATTCCCGCCAGTCGAGCGCCACCTGCATCCGCACCCTATGCGCATCGCGCTCCAGTATGTAATCCACGCGAAGCGTCGAACGGTTCAACGCAAAACGCACCCGCAGCACCGCCCGCAACGGCCCCGTCTCCATCACTTCCCGCGATACGTACTTGAACGTGTCGGACTTCCCTTCGTACGAAAATACATCGTGGCTCCAAGTGTCGGACGGATCTTCTAGCACCAGCGGCACACCGCCGGGCGTGCGGAATACATCCCAGTTGCGCACCTTGTCGTGCAATTGAATGAGTCCCGCAGCATCCACACGGAGCCGCACATGCTCGTTTTCGAGAGCGTCCTTTGATGCCGTCAGGAATCCGGATAGCGGCACGTCGGTAGTCGGATACTTCGGATGCCACAGCAGCGATGTGGTTGGATCCTTCTCGGGAATCTCCACATGAAAAAGCTTCCACGACAACGGCGGGAGCGATACCGACAAGATAAACCTCAAGGTGTGACATCGCCCTGATGTCGCAACGTGCTGGTAAGGCACCGGCTTGCCCGCCGCGTCCGTCAACCGGAAACGCTCCGGATCGTCAAACGCCGGATGATAGAACGCATCCCCAAAATCGACCACGCGCGAGATGGGAAACGGATGCGGATTAAACACGACTAGCGCCCGGCCCGGCCCGCGCGTATCGATGCCGCTAGCGATCTGTTGGACGGCTTCGGCAACGATTTCCGCAGCGCTGAACTGGGCGCGCGAAATCTGCTGCAGGTTCGCATCGGAAGCCCCGCGCTCGCACGAACCGCCGGCGATGTCATGAAAATCGCAGAACAGCACATCCAGCCATGCCGCCTTCAGCCGGGCGTTCACCCGTGGCGACTGCGTATACAGATGCGCCAGCGTCGCGAGGCGCTCCGCTGCCAGAAGCTGCCAAACCGCCTGCCGATTGCCCTTCTTCAGTGCCGACAGCGTGGAGTAACAACCGATCGCATGATGTTGCAGTTCGCCCTTGAACACCGGCAGCCGATCCCGATGCTCGGCAATCGCCTCGAAAAAGCGATCCGGATGGGAATACTGCACATCCGGCTCGGCGACGCGCAATTTCTCGATCTCCGCCAGCAAGGCCTTGGTCGGCCCGCCGCCGTGATCGCCCACCCCATAGAAAACCATGCCCAGCGGCACATCGCCGGCGCGGATGCGCTCCGCCTGTGCCTTGATGCTGTCCACCGTATACGTGTTGTACCCATCGAGAAGGTGAAAACAGAGCACCTGCGTGCCGTCGGTTCCCTCCCACACAAACGGACCCGTCGGCACATGCTGCGTCTCATGCGCCATCGGTCTCATGAATACATAGGCGTTCATCCCCGACAGCGCCAGAAGCTGCGGCAACGATCCCGCATGGCCAAACGAATCCACGCAATAACCTGTCTTGCTGGTGATCCCGAACGTCTCGCGAAAATAGCGCTGCGAATAAAGTGCGTTCCGCGCAAAGGACTCCCCCGCGGGCAGGTTGCAATCCGATTGCGTGTGCCACCCGCCGGGGATGTGCCAGCGTCCGGCCTTAACCGCTGCGCGAATCCGTTCCAGCAGACCCGGATCCGTCGACGCGATCCACTGATACAAGACCGCCGCCGACGCGGTGAACAGGAAACCCGGCGTTTCCTCCATGCGTTCCAGCGCTGACGAAAACGTGGCTCGGGATTCCGCAAATCCCTCTGCCGCAGGCCACAGCCAGACTGGGTCCAAATGCGCATTGCCGATGAGGTGTACTGACGACTTGGCCATGAATTCCTCCTGCTAGCCGATGGCCAACGTGCGTCCCATCGTGGCCACCTACGCTCGGCAACCTACTTCCCGGCATTCCTTGGGTAAAGTGCCTCCGCCGCGGCCTGTGCCAGCGCCAGCCGTTTGCCGCTGTCGCGTAGAAGCGCCTTGAGCGTCGGCAATAACTGATTCGCCCTCGGATGTGCAAATTGTGCTTCCGCTTGCAGCACCTGCGGCAACGAACCGGCCAAGGCATCGCTGGCATGGGCCACCGCAACCAGCGGCACCCCGCAAGACGGCGCTGCCAACTCTAACGGAGAAAACGCCCCCGTCGGCGAAAGATGCACCACCACCGCGACGTCCCCAAACAACTCCTCGACTTCCGTCATCGCTGGAAATCCTGCGCGGCTCACCCCCTGCGATGGCAACGCAAAATGCGCCAGTGCCGGCGACCAATCCCCGATTAGCTTCAGCGGAATCTGATTTTCCACCAGCATGCGTGCCATCGACAACAGCGGAATCGCCGGCAATAGCACATGACGAATCGCTTCCTGCATCGGGCCGATGAACGCCGGGTCCGCGTGCTCCGCAGCCGTCGCCGGAATTCCCGCACGGCTCAATGCCCGCCGGAAAATCCCCGGCACGCTCGAAACATTCGCGGTCAGGTATTCATCCTCCAAAATCTGCCGCGCCACCGCGTACACCGCAATCTGCGTGGGTAATTTGAACCCGATCGCCTCCGGATCGATCACCGGCAGATCGCCGATGATCGCGACTTTGCTTCGAATCGATAGTGCGTTTTGTTCCTTCAATGCGGAATGCCACATCGCCGCCAGAGGCACCAAATGGATCTGCGATTCCGGAATGCCGTGCGCTTTCAGCAGTGCACGATGATCTTCAAAATGCACCACGATCCGATCCTGCCCCGGCCATGCATGGACCGTCGGAAGACGCTCGGGCCGCCAATACCCCGCCCCCGCCAGCGGCGGCACCCACGTCTCCACCGCTACGTGCGTCGGCACCGGTTCAAGTTGCGGCCGGAACAAATCCGAAACAATCCGCCCCGGCCGCCCCGCAATGAATGCCTGTAACCTCAATGCCAGCGAGCAGGCACGATGATCGTCCAGCCGGATCGTCTGCGAATCCCGCGGCAACTGCTGATGCAGCGGCCGCTCGAAAGCATGCGCCTCCGTCAGCAGCAGCGCCAGCGTTGCGGATGTCGATTCCACCGGAACGCGCACCGCAAGATCATTCACCCACGCCTGACGCTCCGACACCACACGCCGCACCATCGCCTCCCCTGCCGCAATCAGTGCATTGCGCACCGGCCCCGCCAGCGTCGGCAGCGGATGCAGCACCATGGGTGGCTCATAACCCGGGTGTGCCGCAAGAAATACCGATAGATCGTCCGCAGCCCCCGGCCCGGCCAGCAGAACCAGCTTGCCGCGGGCGATCACCGCGGACAGATCGCAGATTTCCAGCGCCATGCGCAAGCGGGACAGTTCAGGTTCGTAAACGTACAGTGCCTGATGCCGCGAGAGCTTCGCCAGAAACGCCAGCCATTCGTAACCGGCGCCGATCGAAAGGCCCAGGCCGTTCGATTCACCCGGATTGAGCGCGTTGATGATCGCCGGCGCCGCCGCCCGTGGCGTGGAAACACCCCCCAGCCAGTCCACGCGCTTGGCCGGCGCCGTAACAATGCGGGCGTACGTGGGAGTTCCATCCAGCCCCGGCGTCAGGGCGTAATCCGCCGGAACCGAAGCCTGCTCAACCGCCGCGGAAAGACGCGGCGCCGCTTCGCGCAGTGCCGCAAGGTTGGCCTGAAAGTAAGACATGCCGGAAATGTAGCAGGGATTCACGATGGCGCGTAGCGAACGCGACCCATCACATGCGGAAGACCGGAATGGTTTCGGAACGAGGCCGGGCCGGAGGATCAAATGCCGTGACGAAATCGAAGACGTTGTCGAAATCCCGCAGATCGTCATCATCCGTCTTCTGCATCAGCTTGTTCTCGACCATCGTGTAGACGATGCGGCCGAAATCCTGCGTGCGGGTGATGTCCCAATGCGCCAGCACCGTCCGGGCCATGATGCCGTAGCGAAAGATCGCGTAATCGCGGAGGCCGCAGGAAAGCTGCTGGCCGGATACGTGGCACTCGCGGTCGGTTTTGTTGCGCGTGTCGCCGTGGATGCTGTGCACCGCGTAGTTGAGCCCGTGGCGTACGAACTCAAATGCTTCGAGCGGATATTTTCCCGCTTCTTCGACCACCTGCTCAAGAGTTTTCTTGGTGCTTTCGTGCATGCCGCGATTATACCCCACGCCCATGCGCAAGCAAAAAGCCCGGAAAGTTTCCTTCCCGGGCTTTTGAAAATCAGTTACTTCGAGGGAGCGATCAAGCGCCGGCCAGCACCTTGTGTGCCGCCGCGACACCCGCGCCGAATTCAAACTTGTAGCCCTGCTGCTTCAGGATGATTTCGACACCGTGAATGACGCCCAGGGTATCGACCTGGTCCACGTAACCCATGTGCGAAATACGGAACATCTTGCCTTCCATCGTCCCCTGCCCGGCAGCCACGTTCATATTGAGCTGCTTGCGGAGAGCGCCGCGGAATTCCTTGTCCGTAAAGCCGGCCGGGTAGTTGATGCCCGTGACCGAATCCGACGGACTCTGCGAAAAGACGCCCAAGCCCAGCGCCACCGCGGCCGCCCGGGTCGCCGACGCATACAGACTCGTTCGCTTCCAGACGTTCTCGATGCCTTCGGCCTGAATCTGCGTCAGCGCCACGAACAATCCGCGAACCAGCGTCACTGCCGGGGTCCACGGCACATCGTTATCGTTGTAGCTCTTCAAATAGCTCATCAAATCCAGGTAAAGGTTCGGCTGCTTGACCATCGCGGCCTTCTTCTGGGCCTTCTCGGAAACGCTCAAAAACGCCAAGCCCGGCGGCAACATCAAGGCCTTCTGCGAGCCCGTGATCACGATATCCACGCCCCATTCGTCGGTCTTCACCGGCAGGGCGCCCACGGCCGTGATGCCGTCGGAAATCAGAACCGTATCGGTGTTCCGCGTCAGGGCCCCAATGGCGGCCAGATCCGTCACCGTGCAGGCCGAAGTCTCGGAGTGCACCAGCACGACCGCGTCGAAATGCTTGGCTTTCAACGCATCGGCAACCTGCTGAACCGGGACGGCCTGGCCGTACTCGGCCTTCAGCACCGTGGCGTTCCACTTGTTGCGTTCGCCGATCTTCACCCAGCGTTCGGCAAACTTGCCGTTGCTGAGAAACAGCACCGATCCGCCGGCGGGAATCGTGTTGATCATCGCCATTTCCGCCGCGGCCGTGCCCGAGCCCGAAATCGTCAGAACGGGATTCTTGGTCTGATACGTGTACTTGAGCAGCTCATTGACCTTCGCAAAAAGGTCCTTGTACTGCTGCGTGCGATGATGGAACACCGGCTTGGCCATCTCCAGCAACACTTCTTCTGGCACGCTGGTGGGGCCGGGGGTAAACAAACGCATCTTGTTCATAGGGACTCCGATGATAAAAGCGACCACGAAAGCACATAGACACAGGAGCGGTGCCAGGAAGAAATCGAGAGGAAACATGTTAAGGGAAACAGCGGCGAGAAAAAAGCGAATGCTCAATGGAATGAAAGCTCAAGGAAGGATCAGGACAGAACTCGTGGAATCCTTCTAATTTTCGACCGGCACCACCTGCGTCACTTCCGGCACTTTCTCGCGGATGTTACGTTCGATCCCCTGCCGCAGCGTCATCGTGGACGACGGACAGCCGACGCACGCTCCGTGAAAACGCACCGACACCACGCCTTCCGGCGTGACGTCGACCAGTTCCAGATCGCCGCCGTCGGACTGGATGATCGGCCGCATCCAATTGATCACCGATTGAACGCGATCGCGAACCGAGGAAGAAGCGGGGGTGGTGTTCATTTGTGTCATGCGAGCTCCTGAAATGGCTGCCGACAGGCCGCCATGTGATTACATCAGTATAGAGAAGCCTCGATGCGGGTTCAAATCAGGGCCGCCGCATGAGATCAGCGTCACAGCGAAGGATCTTAGCTTCCGCGGCTATTTCTTGCCGCGGTATACATACGTTGTCCCGTTCGATTCCATCGCCACGCCGTTGTCGATCACCTGCCAGTTCTTCAGCAGCGGCCCTTCGCGTTCATCATTGGCCGAGCGGCGCAGGTGCATTTCGAGGTGCCGTTTGCCACCCTTGCGATTGACGAAGACCAGGTACACCGCGCGTTGGGCGCCGCCCAGCGGACCGGAAGCCAGCACCACGAGATACGGATCGGACAACAGAACGTTGGCCAGAGGCGGCGTCTTCCCGGGTGTAAAAATCGCTTCCCAGGCGAGTTGCGATTTCCCCGCGGCGACGGGGTACGAGTAATAAGCCGAAATCCCCTGGTTGGACTGGAACACGACGATATCGCCATCGACGATCGAGCGCACAAAGGGCGAAAGCCCCTGCGCCGCGGGAAGATTCAGACGGATCGGCCCATTGGTCGGCAGCGGCCAGCGCACTTCGCCGGCTTCCTGCGAAAGACAGACCAGCTCGCTGTTCGAATTGATGACGATCAGTCCATCGAGCGTCACGGCCGTCGCCGCCGGATAGCGCGAGTGAATGTCATCGCGCCGCCAGAGCGGACGCGCCTGATCGTTAAACAAATCGTAGGCGGCGACGGCCTGATCCGTGACCAGGAACAACGTGCCGTCCTCCGACAACGAACGCCAGAGCGCCCGTTCATCATC
>Ga0114951_10000641_pt1 | contig 46939 bp, 39 predicted proteins | sample AM7aDNAmetaG_FD_88677 | JGI IMG/M metagenome (GOLD analysis project Ga0114951, IMG submission 88677) | Freshwater microbial communities from Finland to study Microbial Dark Matter (Phase II) - AM7a DNA metaG | ecosystem: Environmental > Aquatic > Freshwater > Lake | place: Finland: Lake Alinen...
ATTCCCGCAGGACCGTCCAGTCCCTACCCCGTTCGATATCTTGCCGAACCCGGGCCACTTCGACGGAACCATCGTTTCATTTCCACAGGACCGTCCAGTCCCTACCCCGTTCGATATCTTGCCCAACCCGGGCCACTTCGACGGAACAATCATTTCATACGCGCAGACCCCCCACTCGAGCCTCTTTTTTCTTCTCCAACGCCTCTTAAAACCTTGGTCGAGATAAGTCTCGATCAGTTTCGGGGGCAGACTGTTTTTTTTCATTGTAAAATATTCAGCCCGCTCCCTTTTTAAGGCACGCGAAGCTCTTAAAATCCCGCGAACTTAAAGAATGATGAAAACATCGGGGGCACTCATTTTAAAGCGAAAAATGAGTGTCCCCGTTTTAGGGCAAGCTTTTGGAAGAATCAGAGAGCCTTAAAGATTGACATCAACCACTGGACGCCGTCCGGTAAACGAGCTCTTTTCTCTGATGACTTATTGGGATTTTGGTGTCTATCACCTGCCTTTAGACTATAAAACCATCCTGCTACCTCTTACAATCGGCACAATGATCAAACCAATCAAAATTATTACCGCAGCAGTGAAGAAAACATAGGCAAATATCCGAAGCTTCTTGTCTTCGCTCGAGGCTGCTACTGTCTTCACGTCTCCGCTTTTACTCTTCCGAATCAAACAGGTTGAGATTTGCTCACAACCTGAGACTAAGGCATTTTTCATATCATTGAAGATATTTTCTTTAGCTATGACTTCTTTTCCACAAGACTCACATTTCAGAATGGAACCATTTACTTCCTTGCCGCACGACAAGCATTTCTTCATTCTCGCACCTCCCCTAGTTGTAGCGCATTGAAAATGGCAACTCGAGTATGCTCCGGAACAGGTCCCCGATAAGCCAAGGAAAGACGCCGATCGGTGATGTCTTCCACGGTGCGTGCCATTTCGGTCTCCACGGAATAAACAAGCTGGGCTTTGATCACGGGAGGATTGACTGAGACTTTCTCCTTCAGCGAGGCATCTTTTTGGGCAAGCGCCAGAACATCCTTGTAGCGGGCACCGTAAGTATCCATGAGTGACTGCACGACTTCCTTGTCGAGACCCGAGCGCCGGGCGGCGGCGTCCAGGCTTTCGGTGATGGCCCCGCTGCCGTAGACTTGGAACTCCTCTTTTTCATAGATCTTGTGAATGTGGTTCAGACAATCCTCAGCCACTTTCCGGTAGGTCGTGTACTTGCCGCCCACCACGAAGATGACACCGGACTGCGACGTATAGAAAAGATGCTTGCGCGAGACCTTGCTCGCGGAGCCGCCTTGGCGCACGAGCGGCCGGAGTCCCGCGAAAGTCGCGAGGATCTTCGACGGGCTGAAGTCCAGCGCCGGGAAAACGCGCCGGGATTCGCGCAACAGGTAATCGATATCTGGCTGCTCGACTTTCACGTCGTCGGGCCCCCCAATATAGTCCGTGTCCGTCGTGCCGATCAGGGAATTCCCCATCCATGGGATCACAAAGAAAATACGCCGGTCGCTTTGGGAACCGATCAAAATGGCATGCTTCGAGATCTCCCCCTTGTAGACGATGTGAATGCCTTTGGTCGTCCGGACCTTTTTCTTCGCATTCGGGATATCCAGACGCAAGAGCTCATTGGTCCACGGTCCCGCCGTGCAAATGACCCGCTTCGCGCGCACCTCAAACGCCTTGCCCCCGAGCATGTCCTGCGCCTTGACGCCGACGACACGCCCGTTCTCTTTAAGGAATGAAACCGCCTTCACATAATTGGCAACGTGCGCGCCGTACTCCTCGGCCATCAGCACATTCTCAAGGCAGAGCCGCGCGTCGTCCATCTGCGCGTCGTAATAGAGGACGCCGCCCTTCAGCCCCTTTTGCTCGATCCCGGGCTCGAGCCGTATCACATCTTCGCGCGAAAGATTCTGCCTCGGCTTCACCCGGTACTTTCCGGCAAGGAGATCGTAGAGGAAGACCCCAAACTGCATCATCCAAAGCGGGCGCTTGTCATATTGATAAACCGGAATGACGAAGGGCAGAGGCTTCACAAGATGCGGCGCAACGGTGAGCTGGATATGGCGTTCCCGCAGGGATTCATATACGAGGTCCACTTCGAGGTTTTCGAGATAACGGATGCCCCCGTGAATGAGTTTGGTGGATTTGCTCGAGGTGCCGCTCGCGAAGTCGCCTTTTTCAAGGAGGGCCACTTTCAGCCCGCGCTTCGCCGCCAGGTGCGCGATCGCCGCCCCGTTGATCCCGCCGCCGATCACAAGGAGGTCGTAGGTATTTTTAGATAAACTTTCGATGTTTCTTTGCATCACATTTCACCTTATCGTTACTAAAACATGGGGACTCGGGACTCGCACCTCAGGACTCGTTTTTGGCTCCTCGTTTTTCCGAGTCCCTAGTCCCGAGCAACGAGTCCCGATTGTTTAAATCATCGCTCTCTGAACGGCCTTGAGCCACCCTTGATAAAGATGCCTCCGCTTCAAGGCATTCATCTTCGGCAAAAAGATCCGGTCCACCTGATGCTGGCGCTTGAGATCGTGGCTTTTTTTCCAGAGGCCCATCGTGACACCCGCCAAATGCGCGACGCCGCGGGCCGTGAGTTCGATCACTTTGGGACGCATGACTCGCGCGTTCAGGATATCGGCTTGGAATTGCATCAAAAGATCGTTCCGGCACGCGCCGCCGTCGACTTTGAGTTCATGGATCGTGTGGCCGAATGCCTTTTGCATAATGTCAAAGACGTCCCGGGTCTGATAGGCGATCGCCTCAAGGCTCGCGCGGATAAAATGCGACGTGGTGGTCCCCCGGGTGATCCCTGTGATGAGACCCCGCGCCTCGCTTTTCCAGTAAGGGGCGCCGAGCCCCACAAAGGCCGGCACCAGATACACGCCGCCGTTATCTTTGAGGCCCCGTACTGCCTTCTCGCATTCTGAGGAAGTCTTTATCACCTTGAGTCCGTCGCGTAGCCACTGAACCACCGCGCCTCCGATAAAGACCGCGCCTTCGAGCGCGTAAACCGGTTGCCCCTTGAAATCGCAGGCGAGTGTTGTGAGGAGTCCCGCTTTGGAAGAGACGAATTTCTTGCCGGTATTCATCATGATGAAACAGCCAGTGCCGTAAGTGCTCTTGCTCGAGCCCGCTTCAAAGCAACCCTGCCCGTAAAGCGCGGCCTGCTGATCCCCCATCACACCCGCGATCGGAATGCCGGCCGGAAGTCCAGCTATTTGCTGCGTCGTCCCGAAGATCGAGCCTGAAGGACGCACTTCCGGAAGCATCCTGGCGGAAACGCCGAATATCCGGAGGAGTTCCGGGTCCCACTTCTTAGTGCGGATATTCAGAAGCAGCGTGCGTGAGGCGTTCGTAAGATCGGTGACATGCGACTTGCCTCCGGTGAGATTCCAGATGAGCCAGCTGTCGATCGTCCCAAAGGCAATTAGGTCGGAGCCGACCCTTTTCCTGAGACCCGGCACATGCTCGAGAAGCCACTGGATCTTGGTGCCGGAGAAATAGGGATCCAGCAAAAGGCCCGTTTTCCTGCGAATCAGGGGCTCGTGCTTTTTATGGGAACGGCAGATCGCGGAAGTCCTGCGGCACTGCCAGACGATGGCGTGGTGGACCGGCCGTCCGGTCTCGCGGTCCCACATCACAGTCGTTTCGCGCTGGTTGGTGATCCCGATCCCGAGAATGGATTCCGGCGCAACGCCGCTCTTTTTGACCGTCTCCCGAATCACCGTCTCGCAGGAACGCCAGATCTCCCGGGCGTTGTGTTCCACCCACCCTGGCTTGGGGAAATATTGTTTGAACTCGCGGTAGGCGCTCGCAACCGTCTTCCCGGCCACGTCAAAGAGGATCGCCCGGGAACCCGTCGTCCCCTGGTCGATTGAGAGGATGTATTTTTTCATAGTTTTCTCTTACCCGCAGTCCACGACTTTGGTTTTGAAATCTCAAATTTGAGATTTGAAATTTATTACGTTACGCCAGATCGTCCAAGACTTTGGCGGTGACGATAAAACTCGCGTTCTTGAGACGAAGGATGTTCCGGCCCTTGAGCACCCACGCAAGGGTTTTCTGATATTCAGCTTTGTCAGCAATGTGGACGAGACAACCACGGCAGGCGACGCTGATCTGACCGCGTTCTTCCGAGACCACAAGCGCGATCGCGTCTGATTTTTCTGTGATCCCGATCGCGGCGCGGTGCCGGGTCCCGAAATTCGGCGCGAGATCCGCCAGAGAAGCCAAAGGCAAAATACCTTTCACCGTCTGCACGCGTCCCTTATTCACAATAAGCGCGCCGTCATGCACGGGAGAGGTTGTCAGGAAAAGAGGCACGAGGATCTCGGCTTTGACCTCGGCGTCAAAGGACATTCCGCCTTTCATCTGCGGGCGAAGCGGCTGTTTGCGCTGGAGGATGATCAGCGCACCGACTTTACGCGATGCCATCCGTTCCATAGCCGACCAAATCTCGAGGAGATAATGCGGGAGCTGGGGCGTCTTATGAAAAATATTCCATAAACGTTCGGTAATCCAAAGGCCCGCCGAGATCAGCATATCCAGACAAAGGAATCCCCCCGAGAGAAGCAGTAAAACGAGCCCTGCGTTATGCAGGAACCGGGCATCGATGGCGGGATGGGCGAAAAAAAGTGCGGCCCAAAGACAAAAGATGCCCACCAAATATTTGACCAGCACGCGGAGCCAGGTCAATTTGAACGGGTAGAAAAAATACCCGAGCGCGGTGATCATGGCGATGACGGTAATGAACATGGTTCTCCCCCAAAAATGAGTTAAGCCTCAGGTATAGTTACGGCCATCGGGAATTTTAATGAAGCTCAGCGCAATTAAGTGGTTTTCCGAACGATCAGCTGAGGACGGTACTTCTTATGAAGCGCCGCTCCGGGGCGCTTAATCTGACGCACAAGGATATCCACCGCGTCCTTCCCCATTGAGGCCAAGGGCTGGCGCACCGTCGTCAAAGGAGGCTTGGCGGAGCGCGCGCGCTCATTGTCATCAAATCCGACGACGGCGATGTCGTGAGGGACGCGCCTCCCCGCTTCCCGGAGCGCCTTCAGCGCGCCGAACGAGAGGTCATCATTCCCGCAAACGATCGCCGCGGGCAAGGTCTTTTCCAGGAGCCACGCCTTCATCACACGAAAGCCCTCGGCCTCGGTATTCGCGTCGCCCGCGCGTATCCATTTTGAATGAGTGGGAACGCGCTCTGCCCGAAGCGCTTTAAGGAATCCACTTCGCTTAAGACGCGTGTCGATAAAAGGCACCCTCGTTTTTTTCTTTCCCGACTTGAACGTTACCGAAATCGGGCCATGTATCATGCCGATCCGGGAGCGACCCTTTTTGACAAGATGCGCCACGGCCTGCCTCATGCCGGCATCCGTATCCGTATAGACAAGATTCACCCTCAGTCCGGGCAGCGGGTCATTGACCACCAGAACGCGGGCGTTCCGGGTCTTTTCGATCAAGCAGGCGATCGATGGATGGATCCATCGCCAGGTCAGGATCAAAAGCCCATCGAGTGAATTTTCCTGAAGGATCTGGTCCAGCGAAGCGTAAGGCCTGGAAGGCATCATCAGGATCTTGACCTGTCCGCCCAAGGCCTTGACCCGGGGTAATATCCCCGAAAGAAGTCCCCGGTGATAATTGGAATGAAAGATATCCTTGGCAGGGGTGGTGAGGATCCCAAACGTGTGGGAAGTTTTTTTCACCGGAAGATTTTTGAAGCGCTGCGCCGGGAGGCGCGAAGAGGCACCCGACCCGCTCGATCTCAAGCGCCGGCTCCGGCAACTTCGACGGAAACGGCCTTCCACACATCGGTCGGCTCATCATACTGAGCCTCGACGGTGACATTATCATTGGCCCGGATGTCCTTGAGCGAACTAACGCCCAAGAAAACGGTGGCATCACTCACAAGGATCTCGATCCTCTCTTCCGCGTCCGTGATCGGGTCGATCTCGCTTAACGTAAAAGTCCCAACTTTGGCATCGATCTTCTGGACTTCCCCGTCGAACCATTCGGCACGGAGGTTCGTTCCAAGCGAAATCAGCAGGATCACAAGCATTGCGAGAATCTTGGAAGTTTTCATGGCGTCTCTCTGAAATGGCCGGGTTCACGAACGGTAGCAACTTGGAGATAGGATAGCCAAAAAGAGACTAACCGACAATCAATAAATGGCAGTCTTTTTGGAGATTGTGCGCCAGCGTGCGAAGCACATCGCCGCGCAAAAGATTAATGAGTGCGCTGCGCTTTGTGGAACCGATCGCCACGGCCTTCACGCCCAGTTCCTGAGCCGCGCGCGCGATCAGACGTCCGGGATTTTCCCCGATTTGCCAGATAGGAACGGCGGTGATGCCGCGTCTTTCCATGTCCTCCTGGGCCTGAGCAAGCACCGTGATGGATTCATGCGACGGCTCGATCTCAGTAGGCAACTCCGGGGACGGCGGCATCTCCTCCACGTAGCTCAAATACACCGAACTCTCGCCCATCGCCTTGACGTGCAGGGCCGCCTCTTCAAGCAGCACCGGATTGAAAGACTTCAGGGCTACGAGCGCAGTACTTTTGTAAAGCCCGGTGAGTTCCTTCGCCTCCGCCACCGTCAGGACATTGACCGTGGAGGCCAGTTCCGGCATCGTCACCGGAGCGATCACCTTGGCCGCGTAGCGCAACATCAGGCCGACCCCCACGATCGTGAGGACAAAGAAAAGCGCATTCTGTTTCTGGATCGCGATCGTCACCTCGATGAAAAACGTGATGACCCCGCCCGTAGCCAAAAGGGCGCGTTCCCAGAATTTCAACCGGAGCCCGAAATTTGTCGCGCAGGTCGAAAGATTGAGCGCGATCGCGCCGACGACGCCAATCGCGTAAAGTGCCGCAAGGTGGACGATGTCTTTCTCCACCATCAGCACCAGAACCGGCACGGCGGTCGCGATCACGAGCGCGAGCCACGGCATCCCGAAGCGGTTCAGTTTGTAGAAAATGGGCGGCAGTTCGTGGTCCTTGGCCATGACGAACTGGATACTCACGAGGTCCGAGATCGCCGTGTTCCCCGCCGACAAAAGAAGAAACCCGAAGGCGATCGAGATGATCTGCCCGAACCAGGGACCGACGTAATAAATCCCCAAAGCGCGCAGCATGTCTTCCGTGTGTCCGGAGAGGCCCGGAATCGCGTTCATAGCGATGCCGAGAAGAAAGGTCAGAAGTGATACTTCGACTAAAACGGGCAGGATCGCCCGGCGCGCGGTTTTCTTGACCGGTTCGACCATCACGCCCGTCATGTTCGCGATGGCTTCCACCCCCGAAAGCGCGAGCACGATCCCGACAAATACCGGCCAGTTTTTGATGATCCCGCCGTGCGGCATCGAAAGCTGGACATGCGAAAGGCTCGGCACGGTAAATGCGAAGAGAACCAGGGCGGTAATAGACGCGAACACGGCGATCACGGCAGCGACCGTGCCACCTTTCGAGGGGCCGACCCAGTTGATAGCGCCGATTGAGAGGATCGCGCCTATGGCCCAGAGTTCCGGATTCGGCACATTGAAATAATGGAAGGCGTCCAGGACGCTCAGAGAAACGGTCACGACGTAATCCGCGACCAAAAGAAGGGCACCGATCACGGCCAGGGTTTGGGAACGGTGCTTCACTGAGGAATAAACGCCGCCGCCGTCGGGATAGATGCGGCAGACAATGATGTAGCAAAAGCCGATCAGGACCATGAAAAGAGACATGAGCCCGAGAAAAAACCAAGAGGCGTGGCCGGCCAAAGCAAACGCGATCCCGAGGACATACGCTTTGGAGGTGCCCCAGTCGCCATAGAGCATGGCGCCGGCGTGATACCATTTAAGTTCGCGAGGTCTGTCGACCCGCTTGATCATAAGTGCCATATGAGCTGGGTAATATAGCAGAAGCCGCCAGACAATCAATAGAAGGCTTACCGTTCCCGTGATCCCGCTTTCCGGCCCATCTTAAAATTTGATGGCGTTTTTCGAACATTGCGCTATTATAATAATCGTTCATCGCATAAATCCTTCGAGAACTTTGGTCAACCTCAACAAAAGATAATTATTAGCTTGGGTGCTTCGTTTTCGGTTCATTCCCCCGAATGATCTGCAGGACTTGAGTTATTAATTCAACTGGAGACATATGAAAAAACTATTTAGTCGACTCTCATTTTTAGGTATTCTTTGCCTGGGGCAAGGCGCCGCATGGGCGAGTGAAGCGGATCTGAAGATCCCGGATCTCCATGAGGGGCATTTCGCCATGTTCGGCGGCCTTTCGGGCTTCCAGATCCTCCTTTACGGAGCGATGGTGATCCTCGGAACTGTGGGCTTATCCCTTTATCAGTTCTATAATGTGAAGGCGCTCCCCGCCCACAAGTCGATGCTTGACGTCTCGGAAACGATCTTCCAGACTTGTAAGACCTACCTCAAGCAGCAGGTCAAGTTCCTGACGATCCTTTTCGCGATCATTGCCTCCGCGATGAGTTATTACTTCCTCGGGCTCAAGCACGAGCCGCTTTCAACCTTGGGATTGGTCCTCTTCTTCTCGGTCGTGGGTATGGCGGGATCGACCCTGGTGGCGTATTACGGGATACGCGTCAACACCTACGCTAACTCCAGAACCGCTTTCGCCTCCCTGCGCGGGAAACCTTGGGATGTGGTCAATATTCCCATGCGCTCGGGGATGTCGGTCGGCCTTTTCCTGATCTCTGTTGAGCTCGTCATGATGGTGATCATTCTGCTTTTCGTGCCCCGCGACATCGTGGGGTACTGCTTTTTGGGGTTTGCCATCGGGGAGTCGCTCGCGGCGAGCGCCCTCCGTATCGCGGGCGGCATTTTCACCAAGATCGCCGATATCGGCTCCGACCTCATGAAGATCGTCTTTAACGTCAAAGAAGATGACCCGCGTAACCCGGGCGTCATCGCCGACTGTACGGGCGATAATGCCGGTGACTCAGTGGGACCTACGGCCGACGGCTTCGAAACTTACGGCGTCACAGGTGTCGCGCTCATTTCGTTCATCACCCTGGCGGTCAAAGATCCCTCGCTGCAAGCCAAGCTCATCGTCTGGATCTTCGCCATGCGCTTTTTGATGGACTTCATGTCGGGGGCTTCGTACTTCATCAACCAAGCCATCTCCGAGCGTAAATACAAGGGCTTGAAAGAATTCGATTTCGAGGAACCGCTCACACGTCTGATCCAGATCGCTTCGGCCCTTTGCATCACCACCTCGTTCGGCATGTCGTACATGCTCGTCGGGGACCTTCCCGATCCGACGCTGTGGTGGAAACTCGCCTCGATCATCACGTGCGGGACTTTGGCGGCTTACCTTATTCCGGAATTCACCAAGGTCTTCACTTCCTCCCACTCCAAGCACGTTCAAGAGATCGTCATCGCATCACGTGAAGGCGGGGCATCCCTGACGATCCTCTCAGGTCTCGTGGCGGGATACTTCTCGGCTTTCTGGAAGGGTATCCTCATCGCGGCCCTGATGTTCGCAGCCTATCTGATCTCAGGCACCGGGCTTCAAAACATTATGCCGCACGCCTCGGTTTTCGCATTCGGTCTCGTCGCCTATGGTTTCCTTTGCATGGGCCCGGTCAATATCGCTGTCGATTCCTACGGTCCGGTGACGGATAACGCTCAATCGATCTTTGAACTTGCCCAGACGGAATCCATCCCGGGGATCGAGAAAGAAATTGAAAAAGATTTCGGTTTCAAGCCCGATTTTAAAGTGGGCAAGCATTATCTGGAAGCCAATGACTCGGCAGGCAACACCTTTAAAGCCACCGCCAAGCCGGTGCTGATCGGAACGGCCGTCGCCGGCGCAACAACGATGATCTTTTCGATCATCCTGCTTCTCCAGCATCACCTTCAAGCCGCCGCAGTCGCCGCCGCGGGAGTGGGTGCTCTGGTTCCCGAGAATATCGGAGAGATGATGTTAAACGCGAAGTTGTCCCTCACGGCCGCGCCGATCCTTTTGGGGATCCTGTGCGGCGGCGCGGTGATCTTCTGGTTCTGCGGCGCTTCCATTCAAGCCGTGGCCACCGGGGCCTACTCTGCCGTCGAGTACATCAAGAAGAACTTGAATCTCGATAAGAAAGAGGCCGATCGCGCAGATTCGATCCAGGTCGTGAAAATCTGCACCGAGTACGCCCAAAAAGGGATGTGGAATATTTTCGTGGGGCTGCTCATGCTCACGCTCGCCTTCGCGATGTTCGACCCCTTCTTCTTCATCGCCTACTTGATCGCCATTGCCACCTTCGGCCTTTTCCAAGCGATGTTCATGGCCAATGCGGGCGGCTCATGGGATAACGCGAAGAAGGTCGTAGAGGTCGATTTGGGAGAAAGGGGCACAGCCCTTCATGCCGCAACGGTCATCGGCGACACCGTGGGAGATCCCTTCAAAGACACGACGTCAGTGTCCCTCAACCCGATCATCAAGTTCTCGACGCTCTTCGGCATGCTTGCCGTCGAGATCGCGATCAAGATGAACCCAGCAACGACCCGCATCAGCGGCGTGGTCTTCTTGGTTACGGGACTGGTCTTCGTCTGGAGGTCCTTTTACAAGATGCGGATCCCTCAGCTCGACATCCCCAAGATCGCCAAAGTTTGATCTCGTAGAGAAACATCAACAAAAAACGCCCTGCCGTTAATTCGGCAGGGCGTTTTTTTTATGTATAGCGCTCCTCTTCAAATGCCAAAATTGATTGACTGGAACAGCCTATGAGCATCTACACGAATCCTAAAGGAAAGCCTCAGTGAGCAGAATTACACCATCTCTATCGTAAACGTCATGTCGGGCGTTTGATGGGTACTCCCGGGTTCTTTACGCCAGAGGGCTATGACGGCTGTCGCAGGGAGCGCCACAGGAGTGATATTCACCTCGGGCATCGTCGGACTCATATTGTTACAGCCTCCCGAATACCCGCAGCTGCCCCCGCAATGAATAAACTGCCTGAGATAAATCGCTTTGTCCCCGGGATTGCCCGAAGTGACATTCCTGGATTGTTCGGGGATCAGATACAAATAATTGAACCCGAGGTCATGAGCATTATAGGCCCTGAGATCCAACGTCCGTTTGAATCCGGCTTCACTCTCATAGTGATAACCAAGCTCTTCCCTCCAAAACGCCGAAATATCATACCGGACTTTGGCGCTTTTCAGGTCTGGGCTCCAGAACAACCCGTAAGGCACCGGATAGACCTCCTTATAGGTTCTTCCGGTAGGTACGATAAAAGCATTCGGATAGTCAAGTCCGACGAGCAGGTAAGGATTACTGATAAACCGCGATTCTTCCGAAGCGCCTTCAATGCTGTTCGGTCCGGGGCCGTAATAAACAAGTCCTGCGATCCCCCACCACGGTTTATTGTCTATGATTTGACCGAAAATATCATTGCGTGGCTCATAAGGTTTTAAAAACCGGACCGCCGCTCCGCGAAGCAACTCCGGCAACCCCCCGACCTGAAGGGCCTGCCAAAGCTCAGAATTTTCGGCAACAGCCTCCTTCCGGATCGCGTAGACTTCCCCGCGGGTCTTGAAATCAAGTTCGATCATGGAATGGATCGGTATCGCAATCGGCCCGGCCAAAGCTCCTCTGCTTTCGACTGCATTTTTCACATTCGGCAGCGTGCCTGCCTCAGGGAGGTCCTCCACCTTTTGAACATCGCGCAGCAAATAAACATTTTCGGCACCGGCTTCCGTTCTAAGAACCACGATTCCTTCGCTTTTCCCGACGATGCGCCCCGTAATCTTTTGCCCCGTCTTTAAATAGACGGCATCGGCTTGAAGCGCGGGACAAGGCGCGAAAAAAATGAAACCTATTACAAACAATATCCCGATTTTCTGTGCCACCATGTCGTTCCCTGAGCGTTTTCTAATATTCCAAACAAAAAAGGCGTTGCCGTCTCCGAGGTTATCGGCAACTGCAACGCCTTTATTGAAAAGCATTCCGCGCTTAAAAAGTCAGGAGTGCGGATTTGTCTCCCCCGCCTTTGCGGGCCAAATGATGGAGGCTACCACCGACAGCGCCAGGATAAGTAATATCGCCCCAAGCGCAACCGAGGTCGGGATATGAATGAAAGAGGCCATGAGCATCTTGAGCCCGATCAGGACGAGGATCAGGGAAAGACCGTAATGGAGATGGTGGAAGAGGCGCATGAGCTCCGCAATAACGAAATAAAGGGCCCTGAGCCCCAGAATCGCAAAGACGTTTGAGGTGTAAACGATAAAAGGATCCCGCGAGATGGCCAATACCGCGGGGATGGAATCCACCGCGAAGACCACGTCCGTCGACTCGATCACCAGAAGGATCACCATAAGCGGTGTCGCAAAGAGAACCCCGTTGATCACCGTAAAAAACTTGCCCCCGTCATACTGATCCGTGACTGGCATGATCCGTTTGAGACCTTTAAAAAAGAGATTTTTTTCCGGCTCGACTTTGGAGCCTTTCTCCACCGCCAACTTGGCCCCGGTCCAGACAAGGATGGCCCCGAACACATAGATCATCCAGCTGAAATAGTGTAGAAGCCCAATCCCGCATCCGATGAAAACAGCCCGGAAGAGCAGCGCCCCGAAGATTCCCCAAAAAAGAACTTTGTGATGATGGATGGATGGAAGCTTAAAATAATTGAACACGAGAAGGAAAACGAACAAATTGTCAAAGCTCAGGGTCCGCTCGAGGACATAGCCCGCGAGAAACTGCATCGCAGGCTCCTTCCCCTTGACAAGGTAAATCGCCCAGTTGAAGAGGAGGGCGACGACGATCCAGATCCCGCTCCAGATGAGAGCTTCCTTCATCTTGACCTCGTGGGACTTGCGGTGAAAAACGCCAAGATCCAACGCAATCATGACAATAACCAACACACCAAAAACAGCCCAGGATAGGATATTACCCATTTTCAAAGCTCCGGTTCTTCTAACTCGGGATAACCATTCACCATGGCTATTAACGAAGAAGGCCAACCCCGAAGGGTTGGCCTTCTTGCCTGATTCTATCCTATATAAAAACAATCTGCAACGCCGACGGGATTAGTTATAGGTTCGGACCGCAGATTAGCCCGCCTCACCCCCTTGCGGAAGCTCGGTTCACCCCTCTATTTCTCCCGTTTCCCGGAAACCCGGATATTAGGCGATCATGCCCCCGTCCCGAAGGACAGGACGCAAGTCTTACATCTTCACTTCTTCTTTCTTTGTAGCTTCCGTCGCAGGCGCAACCAGTTCGTCCGCAACAACGGCTTCCTTCACGACGCCGTTCACAGACTCATCGGCAACGACCACATTTTCAGTCACGCCCTTCACTGAATCTTGCGCCACAGCTACGACATCCGTGACCTTCGTCTCATCCTTCGCGACTTCAGCGAAAGCGAGCCCCTGGCAAAGCAACAGCGCGACAACCAACAGACTGACCACTAATTTGCTCTTCATATTCTTGAATCTCCTTGTTGTACTGATTTTTCGCGGCGCAGCCCAAGTCTCTTGTTTCATCTCAAGAGTGGTCGACTTGGGCAGCCCCAATTTCCGCTTCGCGGGAATTGATAGGTATTGGGACAGCCCAGATCTTTTTGGGTTTGTGTGAGGCGGTACTGCGCCATCACTCGACGGAATTCCTGAATCCTCGGCTGGGTAAAAAAAAACGCCTCAAAGTTCCAAGCAATACCCCGCTACTTGCGGACCATCACTCAAAACCAAAGGCGCTTATCGTTTATTTTCCACGTCATTAGATGGCTTGAAGCCTTCCAATGCTACCCTTTCGAAACTTCGGGGTTCTTTCGGGTTTCACCTCACTAGTGTTGTGCACTACTATTGAAACTGTACCCCGAAAATCCATGGTTGTCAATTCACTGGGGAAGTTTATTTATTTTGAATTATTTTCTTAAAGAATCGAGACAAAAAAACACACATCATCCTAACTTATTTTAAGAGAAAGAGATGCGATTTTATTTGATCCTGCGTTTGTCCGAGATCCAGAACTCCATCCTCTTATCAAGCATAAGCCTCGTCTGGGCGTCAAGCGCCGGCATCGCGCTCAAGAACACAAGGATAAAGGGAACGAGGAACCATTCCAGCCCATGGACCAACGTCCAAAAGAGTGTGAATCTCTTTTTCTTCTTGGGAAGAAGCATCAGGCTCATCGTAATGGTCCCAAAGAGAGCGAGCGTGGACAAACCAAAGATGGCCTGGGTAAAACGACCGGCACTATAATAAAGAACTGTATTGGAAAATTCACTTCCTGATGAAATCATGGGAACCCAGCCCACAAAGGTCAGCACGAACGGAAGGGTTGCCCATGAGACATGCCCCTCAAACATTTTGTATGCGTGCCGGACCTTATCAAAAAAAGGAATCTTGCGAGTGACGAGAAACCCGCGCATCACCAGAGGGAAATTCTCCACTCCCCAAGCCCAGCGACGCTTCTGCTTGTAGAGGCTCACCACCGTCCCCCACCAGGAACCCGCATCCACGACATCCATCGACAAGGTCATTGGGAGCGGAACCACCTGATAGCGACCCTCAAAATGAAGGTAGGCCTTCCAGAATATCCCGGAATCGTCCGAGATCATGTCCACGGGCCAATACCCCAGCTCGACCAGCGCCTTAAAGCTCATGCTGTGGCTTGAAAAAGTCACCAGGCGCTCGGGATCTGTCGTTTCAACAAATTGGAAAAAGGAGGATCCACTCTCGATCACACGTGCAAACCCAGGAACTTCCCATATATTATTATGAAACATAGGGATGGGCTGGAAACTGGCGCGATGCCGGTCGGGACATGTCATGAACGCGTAGGTCAAACAGGCAAAGTAATCGGGCCCCACGACCGTATCCGCGTCAAAGCAGGACACGATCACATTATCGAACGGAATCCTGCGCTCTTCAAAATAGCGCGCCGCGGCTTTTCCCGCATAGGTCGCGTTAGCACCTTTGACCCGAGCCTCACCCGGGAGGCCGTCCGGATGCTCCGCCACAAGGAAATCCATAAAACGGCCGCGGTACTGTTCCGCGATACGGCGCATCCCCGCCTTGACACTTTCCTCAGCCCTCCCTTCCAGAGCAAACACGACTATAATCTGCCGGGAAAGCACCTCGTTGCTCGCAACGCTCGCCACACTCGCCTCCACCACCGCAGCCATCTCTTTGACCACAGGAATCACGACCAGGTGAAAAATCTCCGAAGAGTGGGGTGGCCGAAACTCCAACGGTGTTATGCGCTCCATATCAGTCAAGTGAATCCTGCGAGACATCCTCGACTGCCAGTCCTTCTCCCGAGGCTGATGACGCCCTTCGTCCAAATAGGCGTCGAGCCGGTCAATCCCCCGGATCCTGGCAAGCCAATTCGTATTTTTTTCAAAGGAGAGACGGATATAGGAAAAATAGAGGAAGATCGTCAGATAAAAAATCCGCAGAACCCAGGCCAGCATGAAGCAGATCACCACGATCGCAGCCACAAGCGGCGCCCAGATCGAAAGCGCGACAAGCCCCAGGAGCAGGGTCCAACTGGTCAGACCCGGAAGCACTTCGAAGAAACGCTGAAGGAACATTTGAGTCTTGTTCAAATCACGCCGTGAATAATCAAAACTCATAACTTCGCCCCCTGCGTCTCTTTTTCAATTTCCCCGATCACTCCCGAAAAAGTGATCCCCTCCGGCAGAATATCCACAGACGCAAGATGTCCGCTCGAAGCTTCCAGATAATAAAGCCTCCCTGTTTTCTCGGCATAAAAAACAGCGCTGCCTCCGCGTACCGGAACGAGTCGCTCGGGGGTAACCCCACGTTCTTCGAGCCTTGAGAGAAACACCTGGTTATTATCCACATAAAGAACGTGCGAGGCGTCATACACGAAATAAGCCTGATAGATATCCTGTCCTTTCTCCACAACCCATTCGATCTCGGGCCCGCGCTCGAAAAATTCCTTCTTACGCTCCGGTTTCTCAAAATCCAGAACCCCGAGGCGATTTTTCTGCCACAACAAGATCTTCCTCCCTTCGTCATCGGGCTGATAGCCTCGCACCCCCTCACTTACGAACCGGTAAGGCAGGGCGTTTGAAAAAAGCTCCCCTTTTTCTCCCCGGAAACAGATCGTATTATTCGAAATAAAATCGAGCCTGAACTTCTCTTCGCCCCGGAAAAGATTTTCGAGAAACACGCCGCATTCCACCAGAGTTTTGTCGCCGAGCTTGGCATTAAAGCTGGCTCTCACGAGGGAGGCCCCACAAAGCGCATAGACCTTCCCCCTTAAAAGTCCGAAGCCCCGGACCTTTTTAAAGAATCCAGGAAGGACCCCTTCCTTCTCAAGATCCAGACGAGAGAGAGAGCCCTGATAGAGAGCGAAAAGATAATCCGGACGGTTGCCTTCCCACAGGACCTCCTCCGGTTCCCCCGACTGAAACAGGCCGGAAAGATCCTTCACCTCAGGTTTTTCTTTATCCAGGAAACACCCGACATATTTTTCTCCTTCTACGGTCCTCACTCGGATCAGAACCAGCGAACTGTCCTTGACCGAAAAGATGCGCTCCAATTTCCCTGAGGCAAAAGGAGAGCCTTCCGGAAGAAGCTGCCGCACGGAGTCATTCCGCCAGTCGAATACCTTGAGATCCCCGGCAGACCCCGAACCCTTCAAGATAAGAAAGCGCGTGCCGGGAACCGCCTGAAGACTCTCAAACGGCTCGGCGATCAAGGTACGGATTTTCAGTTTTTTCGGGATTAACAGGATTTTGCTGAAATTGGAGGCCCTCCCGGGCTCCACACGGACCGTTCTCACCCACGATCTGTACCCGGGAAGAGTCAGCTTCACATCGTAAGCCCCGGCCAAAAGATTTCGGATCGTCGCAGGCGTTTTTTCCACATAGCGCCGATTCGCAACGAAAAGCGAAGCGTTCTCCGGCAGCGACTCGACATGGATCAACCCCGTCTTCACAAATCCCTCTTCAACCTTCGGCGCCAGGATGTAGCCGAACGCATAAAAGATAATGACCGGGCAGAGGAAGAGATAGAGAGCGAGAAAAAAATAGAAAACGACTTTCCGTAAAATTTCCATAGGCCTATTATGCCACAAGCCTCTCCCCCCTCCAAGCTTCTCACCTGAGCCTTTTATATTCTCTCTTGCGCACCAGGCTCTCGCTGTGTATACTTCAACTACTTAATAGTTAACAGGTTGAACTATTTATCCCAAAAGGAGCTCAAATCCGTGAACGGCCGTGACGCCTTCGTAGCGAGCTTTAGAGAGCTACAACCAAAATTCTCCCGAATGTACGCCCAAATGCTCGGTCGCCTCGACCTGACGCTCCCTCAGTACAATCTTCTCTATCAGTTGCTGCCTCTGGGAACGGTTTCGATGTCTGAGATCAGCGAACGCCTCGAGATCACCAAGCCGGCCGTCACAAACTTGGTGGACCGTCTCGAAGAAAAAAAATTCCTCCGCCGCATCCCCCACACGAAGGACCGCCGGGTCATCCTGCTTGAGATACTTGCGAAGGGAAAAAAGGTCATCACGGATATCCAGGGCCAAAGTCTGGCCATCATTCTGAATGCCTATGACAGGTTCAATGCTTCGGAGCACGAAACCATCAGCCGTTTTTACACGGCCGTCTCCAAATCCATGGATGATTACTCCTTGAGGTCAAATAAATGAACTATCGGCATTTTCTCTTTCTGATGCTCATCTTGGTCCTTGTCTCCCCGCTCACTGAGGCCCGTGAGAATCCGGCCCCGAATCCGGGAGGCGACGACAACGCCCTGTCCCTCGAGGAGTGCTATCACCTCGCGCTGATCCAAAGCGAAGTCGTGGGTATTCAGAAAGAAGCCATCGCCCGCGCTACGGCGCAGATCTTCACGGCAGCGAGCCAAGGTCTCGGCAATGTCGATTTTGTGATCGATCGTACTTTCCAGGACAACCAGCAGAGCAATCTGAGCGGGGGTGGCGCCTCAGGAACAAACCTGGGGGATCCGAATGTCCATGAAAGCAAATTCGCGATCAGCCAACCTCTTTTCCAGGGTTTCAAGGCCATCGGGGCTCTGACCGGCGCCGGAAGTTACAAAAAAGAACAGACGGAGGCCTGGATACGCGCTAAAGAGCTTCTCTACACGGACGTCGCCCGCGCCTTCTACAATATGCTCCGCTATGAAAAGGACGTCGCGATCAATCAGGGGATCCGCGAACTTCTTGGAAAACGCATTGAGGAACTTCAGGCCCGGGAAAAAATCGGACGTTCCCGCATGAGTGAAGTATTAACGGTCAAAACAAAGCTGAAATCACTTGAAGCTGACCTGGCGGCCTCCCAGGGAGCCCTCGCAACCACGCGCTATATGCTGGAGTTCCTGACGGGAACGGAACTCGAGGGAAAAACGCTCGATGAAGAAACTTCCGAGGCAGTTTCCTCGAAGACACTGACCGAGCATCTCAAAATGGCCTTGATCCGATCCGACGTCAAAGCCGCGGAATTCGCCGTAAAGACCGCCTGGCGCGGCATCGTGGTGGCCCAAAGCGGTTTTTGGCCCTTGATCACCCTGAACCATAACCAATACCAGCGCCGCGAAGGCGCTTTGGCGAATCTGGATTGGGACACACTCATCAGATTCGATGTACCTCTTTTCTCAGGCGGCGAGACCGTCGGCCAGGTCAAGGATTCCATCGGCATTCTGAAGCAGAAAAAACTGACCTACACCCTCGCCCGGAGACAGGCCGAATTGGATATCAAGCAGAGCTACCAGATCTGGCTTTCCGCCAAAGAAACGGACAATCTTCTGACCGAGGCCGTCCAATCCGCCGAGGAAAATTACAGCATCCAGTCCGAGGAATACACCCGAAGTCTCGTGAGCAACCTCGACGTCCTCACAGCGCTGGAATCGCTTCAGAACACCCGCCAACGAAAGAACCTGACTTATTACGTGATGAAACAAGACGAAGCGGCTTTCCGCGTCGCCATCGGAGAAGTATCATGAACTTATCCGAAATCTCGATCAAAAATCCGGTGTTCGCGTGGATGCTCATGATCGGGCTCATGGTGTTCGGCGTACTCGGCTGCCACGGCATGGGCGTCGGACAGATGCCGGACGTGGACTTCCCCGTGCTGAACGTGAGCGTCCTTTGGGAAGGCGCCGCCCCCGAGGTCATGGAAAGCGATGTAGTCGACATCATCGAGGATTCCGTCATGGGGATCCAGGGACTCCGAGATATTTCTTCTTCCTCCGCGGAGGGAAAAGCCAATATCAAACTTGAGTTCGACCTCGACCGCGATATCGACATCGCGCTCCAGGAAGTCCAGAGCAAGCTCTCGGAAGCCCGCCGCCGCCTGCCGGTCGATATGGACCCCCCGATCATCCAGAAATTCAATCCCGAGGACCAGCCGATCATGTATCTCGCGGTCACCTCGAAACTCCCCTTAAAAGAGCTGATGGATTATGTCGACCGTAGCATCAAGGACCGTTTCAAGACCGTGCCCGGCGTCGGTGATGTTTTTCTGGGTGGTTTCCTCGAACGGAACCTTCGCGTTTGGATCGACACAAAAAAACTCCTTGAGCTCCAACTCACAGTCGAAGACGTGATCAACGCGATCCAGAAAGAACACGTTGAGATCCCGGCCGGTCGGTTGGAAACCCAGGAAAAGGAATCCTCGGTCCGCGCCATGGGCGAGGCACGGTCCGTCGAGGAATTTGAAAAGATCGTCATCAACAATCGCAACGGACAACCCATATACCGTCCGATCAAATTGAGCGAGGTGGCCCGGATCGAAGACGGCCTCGCCGACCTCCGGAGAATGTCCCGCGTGGGCGGTCAACCGGCCGTCGGGCTCGGCATCCGCAAGCAGCGCGGGGCCAATACCGTCGCCGTGGCCGAAGGCGTAAAAAAACGCCTCGCCGAGATCCAGCGCGATCTGCCGCCGGATTTTTCGATCGGGATCAACTTCGACTCCAGCAAATTCATCAGCGACAGCGTCCACGAGCTTTATCTGACGCTCATCCTCTCGGCCCTGCTAACAGCCGTTGTGTGCTGGGTCTTTCTGGGATCCTGGAGCTCGAACCTGAACATCCTGCTCGCGATCCCGACCTCGATCCTCGGGACTTTCATTGTGATGAAGGCTTTTAATTTCACCATGAACATCTTCACGCTTCTCGGACTTTCTCTCGCCATCGGTATCGTGGTCGATGACGCGATCATGGTGCTGGAGAACATTGTCCGCCACCGCGAGATGGGCGAAGGAAAGGTCGACGCGGCGCTCAAAGGCTCCAAGGAGATCACGTTCGCGGCGCTCGCGGCCACCCTGGCGATCGCAGCGATCTTTCTTCCCGTGATCTACATGCAAGGCATTATCGGAAAATTCTTCCTTCAGTTCGGCATCACGATCACCGCTGCAGTCTTCCTGTCGCTTCTCGAAGCCCTGACCCTTGCTCCCATGCGCTGCTCCCAGCTTCTGGAGATCGGAGAAAGGAAAACACGTTTCGGCAGGGCCTTCGAACACGGCATGGTCCGGATGAATGAGCTCTACGGCAAGAGCCTCGTGTGGGCGCTCAAGCATAAATGGAAGGTGCTGATCTTCTCTTTTATTTTTTGCATCGCCTCCTACATGTTCACGGCGCCCCGGCTCAGGAAAGAATTCGTCCCAGCCCAGGACCAGAGCATGTTCCTCGCGGCGCTGGAAACACCCATCGGCTCGTCGGTTTATTTCACAAGCGAGCGCTTCAAGGCTGTCGAAGATTTCGCCATGAAGAATCCCAACGTCAAACGCTACTTCTGCGTTATCGGCGTGCGCATGGGAGGGATGGAGGGCGAGGTCAACGCCGGGATGCTCTTCGTCACGCTTAAGAGCCCGAAAGATCGTCCTTATGACCCGAAACTCAAGCGGCGCCCGACCCAGCAAGACATCATGGATCAGTTCCGAACGGGTATCAACAAGCTCCCGAGCGTCAAGGGAATCATGCAGGACCTTTCCACTCGCGGATTTTCCGCGACGCGCGGCTACCCGATCGAATTTTCGATCCGCGGCCCGAACTGGGACAAACTGGTCGAATACGCTGAGGCGATCCAGGCGAAGATGAAAAAGAACCCGATCTTTCAGGACGTCGACAGCGACTACCGCTCCGGCATCACCGAGGTCCGCATCACGCCGGACCGCAATATGGCCTTCGACCATGCCGCAAGCGTGGAAACGATCGCGCGGACCGTGAACGCGATGATCGGTGGAGAGCGGGTGGCAAAATACACAAAGGACGGGCGACGCTACGACGTCCGCGTCAAAGCGGTCGATCAGGATCGCATGAACATCAAGAACATCAACGACCTGTGGATATGGAACAACCGCGGAGAAATGGTCCAGTTAGCGGACGTGGTCAAGATCACGGAACGCCCCAGCCTCATGAGCATCACTCGCCAGGGACGCGAACGCGCCATCAGTCTTTACGCGAGTGCCACCACCGGCCAATCTCTTGCCCAGGCGATCCAGGAAGCCCGTAAGGTCGCGGAAGACACGCTTCCCGACCCCTACCGGGTCGTCTTCAGCGGCACAAGCCAAACTTTCAAGGAATCTTTTATGAGCCTCATCTTCGCACTTCTCTTCGGTGCTTTAGTGGCCTACATGATCCTGGCCTCCCAGTTCAACCATATCATCCATCCGATCACGGTCCTCCTGGCACTCCCCTTCAGCCTCGTGGGCGCTTTCTGGGGACTTCTGATCGCGAACCAGTCGCTCAGCATTTTCAGCTTTATCGCGCTCTTGCTTCTGATGGGCATTGTGAAGAAAAACTCCATTCTGCTCGTGGATTTTACCAACCAGATGCGTTCGCGCGGTATGAACACTTATGACGCGCTTCTCACAGCCTGCCCGATCCGTCTCCGCCCGATCATCATGACTTCGGTCTCCACCATCGCAGCTGCGGTCCCGCCGGCCTTGGCCCTTGGACCCGGCGCCGAAACCCGCATTCCCATGGGCGTCGCGATCATCGGAGGCGTCCTCGTCTCGACTTTTCTGACCCTCTACGTCGTACCTGCCTTTTACCTCGTCTGCGATAAGATCGAACAAAAGGGCTCATTCGGCATGATCGTCAAGGCCACCAAGTCCAAGCTGGCGCTTTACCTTCCCAAAAAGCCCGCCTGATATTAAAATAGCAGGGTGTATCGAGTAGGTCTTAGAGGAATTCCCAGTTCAGAGGGTGCTTTTTTCCTCGATGAAGCCCTGCAGGCTTCGGATCAACCTTTCGGAGGTTCCACAGACAAAAACGGGAAATACAGACGGAACATTCTTCCGAGCCTCCTCCGCAAGGGGAGGCTGACAAACGGCCGCAAATCCCGCGTTCTTGCGCAGCGCCGTCCCGGAAAGCCCCGCCAGGATCTTTTCGATGTCGGACGCCTCGGTATCCTCCCGGTACTGCGTCAGGAAAAAGTCGGGACGGAAATCCGGGATCCGGGCGATCGCGTCGGCTTCATCACTTTCATGCAGGACGGTATGGCCCTGGGACCTGAAAAAATCCGCCACCCGCTCAAAAGTGAAATCCTTTGCGGCGCGGAGAATGATCCTCTTCCGCTTCTCAAAGGCCTTGAGCCGGGCCGCCCTTTCTTCCGCTTCCGGGCCGATCACCTCGTAAACTTTCGCCATCAAGGTCTCCGCATTAAAGGGCTTGCTCAAGAAACTGCAAATATCCCACGTGTCAAAAAAGGCCCGCATGTCCTCGTGCGCCGAAATGATGATGATGGGGATCTGCTTCCGCTTCCCGGCGTGGATCTTCTTGAGCTCATTCCAGAACTCATACCCGGTCAGCCCCGGCATCCTGACATCGGAGATGATCAGGTCCGGCTCTTCGCGCAGGGTCATCGCCAGGGCTTCGGCCCCGTTGCCCGCCTTGAGCACCTCAAAACCGTTGTCCAGGAGGACGTATTCGATGGACTCCACGATCTCCGCCTCGTCATCCACCACCAGGACCTTATATTTCATCGCACACGTCTCTCCCGTTATTACAGAATCATCCAAATGACTTCTCCCTCCGAAACAGTCCTTTATCGGCCAACAGCACCCTAAAATAGACCTCCAATTTAAACAGGCGGGGTCTGGCTCTATTTTTGATCCTAAGAAATGGTACCTGCCCCTTTTTTTTGATCCCCGGCGCACCGCCTTCCCACCCCCAAAAACCCCAATATATGCTATAGTTTTCTCGGGAGAATGGCATAACAATAAGGAATAAATTCTATCATCCTGGGAGGGGATCGTTTATGAAAAGCATCAAAAAGGGATTCACGCTTGTTGAAGTCTTGATCGTGGTCGTAATCATCGCCATTCTCGCATCACTCATCGTCCCGCGCATGCTGATGCAAACCGAAAAAGCCAAAGCGGCGGAGGCCATGCAGGCAGTTGGTATTATCAAGCGTGCCGCGGAAAGACTCTACGACTTTTCCGGATCTTTCAATATCCCCAGCCAATATAACAGTATTTACACATACCGTCCGGGAATGGGCACTAACACGGGCGATTTCGTGGACCTTGGAGTTACAGGGATGGAGAAGTCACAAAGCTGGGACTTTCACTATTGGGTCACCGGTACCGGTACAGGAATGGGAATTCGAGCGAGTAACAACAGCCCTGACGGCACCTACAATGCAATGGTGTACACATATCCTCCCAATGCACTGGGTAGCTGGGCCTGCAGCGGCGTATTCAAGGCTATTAATGCCACCGCCAACCATCCTGATAATTCTGATATAGGCTGCACGATTTAATAAGATAGGCTGAATTTGGGCTTGCCTGCCAGCAGGTAGGGATTTGGATTTTAAAAAATAGTGCCTCCCCCCTTTAAACCGCAAGGACGTAGAGGAGCATTCCGAGGCGAGAGCCGAAGAGCTTTTCGGGAGAGAGGCGCAACGGCAGGACGTTCAGGCCACCGGTTTTGAGGATTCGCATACCGTTGTGGAGTTCTTTGAGACGTGAAGGCGTAAATGGCACTTCCTTGATCCCCGGCATCACAAGGGGCCGGACAAATTCCCACCAGGAATAGCAATTCGGTACAAAGGTCGCAACAATCCCGTTCTCTTTTTTGAGCATCCTGAAACGATCCATGAGGCGCTGCTGGTCCGCGCTCGAAAAATGCTCGAAAAGTCCGTCCGTAAAAATCAGGTCAAACTTCCCCGCATAGGACTCCGTCCAACCCTCGCGAAAAAGATCTTCCTGAAGATAGGCCTCGCACTTTCCGTGGGTGTTCTTGCGCGTGATCTCAAGCGAAGCCGCCGAATGGTCCAGAGACCATACGCGGCAGCCTTTGTTCATAAAATAGGACGAAAAAAATCCCGAGCCGCAACCGGCGTCCAAAACTTCCATGCCTTCGCGGACAACATCGTCCAGGACTTCCATGATACGAACCTTGCTCCAGCTTTTTTGAGTAAAACGCCGAGTCCCCGTCGCGCTCCAAAAGCGATCCCAGTTCTCCCTCTTGACGCCGTGTTCCATACTATCTCCGGACCTTAAACCCGAAGCGCAGCACGCCCTGCATCGCGCCCCAGCCCCAGGCAAAACAGCGCGCAAATTGCACGGGAATGCCATACACCGCCGCTGCCGGATCTCGTTTAAAGATAAAACCGAAATTGTTCAAGCAGGAGACAAAAAGAAAGAAAAAGAGCAATGCCGGAATGACGCAAAGGCCACGGACAGGCAACAGGAGAAGCGAAAGCGGCAAAAGACCCGAAGCCAGGACCTGATATTTCGCGAGTCCTCCGGTATATACATCGCCGTTTCTTTTGTCGGGATGATCATTATAAAGTTTGATACGGTCAAATCCACGGCGCGCCTGATTTTTCATGTAAGGCCAGAACGCCTCGGGATGCTCATGCGCGACAATCGCCTCCGGCGCGAACAAAATCTTGTAGCGGCGCGAGATCCGGTAGGTCAGATCCCAGTCCTCCCCGCTCGGAGCTTTGTAGGATTCCTCAAAACCACCCATTGCCTCGAGGATCTTTTTCCTTATGGCAAGATTGTAGGCCCCGTGCGCGTCCACCACACCCCGGACATTGCGATAACGCCACGCGATCTCATGTCCTGCGAAACGGGCGAGGACATTTTCTTCGTTGAAGGTCCGGTAAGTCCCAGCGACACCGGCAATGTCATCGGAGGTGAAAGAGATGAGCAATTTCTCAATCCAATCCTTATCCGGGACACAATCCCCGTCGGTAAAGATCACGACATCTGCCTGCGCAGCGCGCCAGGCAATATTACGGGAAGCCGCCGGACCTTGATTGGTGTTGCGTATGAGACGGATCAGGGGATGCTGCTTCGCGTAGCTTTCGATCACGCCCGCCGTCCCGTCTTTTGAACCGTCATCCACGAACACGATCTCCTCCGGCATGCGGGACTGGGCCAAGAGGCTCTCGATAAGCCGAGCTATATGCTTTTCTTCGTTGTAAACCGCGGAGACGACCGCAATTCTCATGACGCCTTTTCCCGTGTGAGTAGTTTTTTGATGAAGAAGCCGAACCCGTAAAGGATCCGGGAACACTCCTGCGGAGAAACCAGGCATTGCCACAGTTTTCGCAGCATGAATAACGGGCGCAGGTAGAACTCATGGTAAGCGCGGTCCGTGAACTTCGCGATTGCCTCGCCGGTCAGTTCGCCCCGGTGGACTTGGGAAGCGTAATAGCCGCTGCCCCGTAGCCACTCGTCATAATTCTCGGAATCCAGCTCTCCACTCGCCTTCGCTTCTTCATAAGCACGCGTCCCGGGATAGACCATGATCGGGAAAAACTGCGCGGTGTCGAGATTCATACGCTTGGCCATTTCCAGTGTTCCCCGCATCGTCGCGGGCGTTTCATTCGCGCCGCCGAAAAGGAAACAACCATGGATCATGATCCCGGCCTCGGCGCAGGCCTTCACGAAACGTTCCCGTATTTGGATCGTGGCGCCGCCTTTTTTCATCTCATCCAGGATCGCCTGGTCCGCGGACTCGAATCCCACGCAGAAAAGCCGGCAACCTGCTTTTTTCATAAGCTTGAGGAGCGCCACATCGTCAAAATCTGCGCGCGCGTTTCCGGACCACGTCACCTTGAGGCCACGTCGCAAGATCTCTTCCGAAAGCTGGCGCATGCGGTCCTTATCGACGGTCAGCGTGTCATCTTCGAACATGATCTCTTTATTGTGAGGCCAGGTCTTTTGGATAAATTCCATCTCATCGACGACGTCCTTCACGGAACGCGGCCGGTAGCGTTGGCCGGTGATCGTCTGGGGGAAGACGCAGAACGTGCACTGATAAGGGCAACCGCGGCCGCTGACGATCGTCACCTCAGGATGGAGTTGTGCGCCGTAGCTGTAATGCTCGATCTTTAGAAAATCACGATAGATCAGACTCGCCCAAGGAATCTCATCCAGATTCTCGTGCCAGGGACGGCGTTCGTTGAGAATAAGCTGTTCATCCAAGCGGTAGGCGATCCCCTGAACGCCGGAAAGCCCCGCGCGACTCTTCCCCTGATCAAAATGCCGAACAACTTCAAGGATTGTAAAATCGTACTCCCCCACCGCTACTATATCCAGCCTCGACGACATCTTGAGGGTTTCCAGAGGACGTGCGGTGGGATGCGTCCCCACGAGCATCGTCATGGCCCCCGTCTTTTGAGCCAGCCGTTCCATCGCCTGAACATCATGAAAGACCGAGGCGGTCACGGTGGTGGCCACGATAAGATCCGGTTGGAATTTCTCGACGCGCTCTTCGGTACGCGCGAGATCATAATCTTTCGCCGGGGCGTCCAGAAAATCGATCGTAAACCCGTGCTTACGGACCAATCCCGCGGCCAGAGAAAGATAGATGGGATAATAAAGGGTCCCGGAGGGCGCCACACCCGGAGAGCGGCTTTCCCTTGTGAAACGGGAGTGGTAAGGGATATTCAAGAAAAATACTTTCACGCGTTTGTCCTTTCGCGAGACTGATGCCACCTTGAGATTCCGGAAGAACCTGCCTCAATTTTTTGTTATTATATGCTTCCGGAGGATAAAATCCAAAAGATGAATGCCGCCATGATCTTCCAACCTCTCCTTGCGGGTCTCTCGGTTGGTGCCTTCTGTCTCACTTACTGCTTCCCCTTCATGGGCGCGTTCTTCGGCGCCGAGCCGCGGGGCCTAAAAAAAGACTTCCGTGTGCTTCTGGAATTCTTGTTGGGACGCCTTGCCGGCTATCTTTGCTTCGGACTGCTTGTGGGTTATCTTGGAGAAAGATTCGACCCCCGGTGGCTGCGCCTGGCCACCAACATTTCATTCGTTGTTTTATCGCTCGCGCTTTTTCTCTACCTCCTCGGCCTGGTCCGTGAAATCCCTCTTTGCAAAACACCGCGCTGGCTTGAGGGCAAACACCCGGCGCTTATGGGGTTCCTGATGGGGATCAACCTTTGCCCCCCGTTCCTCCTTTCTATCACCTATGTTTTTTCACGGCAGAGTCCGCTGTACGGGATGCTGTACTTCGCGATTTTCTTTCTCTCGAGCTCGGTTTATTTCTTGCCGCTCGTGTTCATCGGACTGGCTTCGCAGGCAAAAGCCTTCCGGAGCATGGCCCGCACAAGCGGCTTTCTCGTCGCCGGGATCTTTTTCATTTACGGGATCTATTCCCTGATACGGAGTTAGGAGACCTTTTATGTGGAAATGGTTTGCCTCAGTCGACCGTCATGCCCGGTGGATCCTCGCCCTGATCATGCTGCTTTTCATTATCACCGGCCTCGGGATCACCAAAGGCCTCATGGACACGCGGTTGGCTAAAGAGCTGCATGAGAATATCCTACCGATCCCGTTTTATATTCTGATCATCCTGCATATTTTCTACTCCCTGCCATCGCAACTGCTCCGGTGGAGAGTTTTCAGAAACGAGCGCACCGCGGAGGCCTATTCACTCCTGACGGCGGCGATCCTGCTCGTCCTCTTCTTCTGGCTGCACTTCCGATGAATTCCGACAACAGGAATCCGCAGCCCCTAGCCTTCTTGCTCCTGTTCCTCCTCCTCGGGACATCGGTCTTTTTTATTTATACCCGTGAACGAGCCCTGCAGGCAGAGCGCACCGAATCAGCCACCGCCCATGAAGCCCGGTATTATGAGCCGATACCCCACAGCAACATGCTCCAATGCTTTCTTTGCCCGACACGGTGCGTCCTTTCCTCGGGCCAGTGGGGCGCCTGCAAGGCGAGGAAGAATATCGGCGGGAAGCTTTATTCGATGGTCTACGGCAAGCTTCCGACCGTGCACGTCGACCCTATCGAGAAAAAACCACTTTTCCACTTCCTCCCCGGGAGCCTGGCCTTTTCGATCTCCTCGACAGGGTGCAACATGCGCTGCCTTTTTTGCCAAAATGCCGATATTTCACAGTGTTTTCCGGGCGACATTCCCACGGAGAACTGGACTCCGGTAGAGGTTGTCAATCGGGCCCTCGCCTCCGGAGCGCAATCGATTGCCTTTACCTACAATGAACCCGTGATCAACTATGAGTTCATGCTCGAGACCGCGAGGCTCGCAAAAGTCCGAGGACTCCGTACCGTCGTTATTTCAAATGGCTACATCGAGGATAAACCGCTGCGGGAACTCTTGCCATACCTCGATGCCTACAAAGTGGATCTCAAGTCGTTCAGCCAGCATTTCTACAGGAAATACACGGGAGGGACTCTGGACGCCGTCCTAAAGAGCCTCAAGATCATCAAGGAAAGCGGCGTCTGGCTTGAAATCGTCACGCTCCTTGTCCCCGGAGAAAATGACAGCCCGCAAGAGATCCGCGCCATGGCTCAATGGATCCGTAAGAATCTCGGCGACAGCGTGCCGCTTCACTTCAGCCGGTTCTTCCCGCAGTACAAATTGCAGAACCTGCCGCCCACGCCGCCGGAGACGATCGTCAGGGCGCGACGGATCGCGATGGAAGAGGGCCTGAAATTCGTTTATACCGGCAACGTCGCTTATCCGGAAGGTGAGGCGACCTATTGCCCCGACTCGAAGGAACAAGTGATCGTCCGCCAAGGTTATTTCATCCTCGCCAACCATTTGAAAAACGGAGCCTGCCCCGATGGAGAAAAAATCCCTGGTATCTGGAAATAGACCTGAAATCTCAAATCTCAAATTTCAAATAGCGCTTCTGACCGCCATTCTTTCCCTGGCCTTCACACTCCCGTCCCCCGCGGTGAAAGCGGCGCCGGAGCCGTCCCGCGTCCGCAAGGCCGCCGTGGCCGGAGGCTTTTATCCGGGGACCCCCAAAGAACTCATCGATTTTGTAGACGCCATGCTCCGCCAGGCGAACCCGCCCAAGATCGAGGGCCCGATCCTCGCGATCATGGTCCCACACGCCGGATATATCTATTCTGGACCTGTCGCCGCTTATGCCTACAAAGAACTTGAGGGCCGCGACATCCGCACCGTGATCCTGATCGGCAACAGTCACCGCCATTATTTTGACGGCATCGGGATCGATGCGAAGGGCGCCTTCGAAACACCGCTGGGTCTCGTCCCTATCGATGAGGCCTTTGCAGAGAAGCTCCTTGCCGCGGATCCCGCCATCGTCGACCGCCCCGATATTCATGAAGGCGACCATGTCCTGGAGGTGCAACTTCCCTTCCTCCAGCGCGTTCTGAAATATTTCAAGATCGTGCCTATTCTCTTCAGCGGTGATTCACCCGAACTCGCCCGGAAGCTCGCCGGAGCCCTTGCCCCACTTCTGGATGAAAAAACACTGGTCGTCGCAAGCACCGACATGTCTCATTATCCGCCGTATGCCGAGGCCGGAGCCGCCGACAAGAAAACGCTCGACGCCATTCTGACCGGAAAAATGGAGAACCTGGATACCGATCTGAAGTCTCTCGAAACTCAACATGTCCCGCAAGCCGAAACCTTTCTCTGCAGCCCGAGCGGCGTCCGTGTCGCGATGCTCCTGTCGCAGAACTTGGGGAAACTTCAGCCCGTTCTTTTGAGATACGCCAATTCGGGAGATTCCCCAGCCGGCGAGAAGGGCCGCGTGGTCGGGTACGGCGCGATCGCTTTCGTTGCCCAAACCAGTGCGACACCCGCAACGCCCTCGCCCGCCGCCGCGGAAAAAGATACGCCCCACCCCCAGAAGCCCGAGGAAGGCATCTTGAAGAAATCCGAGCAAGACGAGCTCCTCCGGATTGCACGCTCGACCGTGGAGAGTCTCATCAAAACCGGGAAAGTACCAGATATCTCTCCCTCTTCCCCGGCCCTTCAACAACCACTCGGAGCCTTCGTCACTCTTAAGGAACGCGGCCAACTTCGCGGATGCATCGGCCGGTTTGAACCCACAGAACCACTTTACAAGATCGTTCAACAAATGGCGGTCTCCGCGGCGACCGAGGATCCCCGGTTCAGGCCCGTGAGTCCCGGTGAGCTGGATAAACTCGAATATGAGATCTCCGTCCTGAGCCCTTTGAGAAAGATTCCTGATGCGAACGCGATCGTGCTTGGAAAACACGGCGTGACGGTCTCAAAAGGATTCCATCACGGTGTATTCCTCCCTCAGGTTGCGACCGAAACGGGATGGAATAAAGAAGAATTCCTCGACGAACTTTGCAGCCAGAAAGCCGGCCTTCCACGTGATTGCTGGAAGGATCCGGCGGTGGACCTACAGGTTTTTACAGCCGAGGTCTTTACGGAAGAGAAAAAGAAGAACTAAAAGCATATTCACGGCCCCCAAAAGTACCAGCGTATTCAAAACGCCCCAGATCGGGATAAGGAAGCCTGCTGTCAGAAGAGCGCCCAATGCCGAGCCCCCAAGATCGGCGGCATAAACGCTTCCGAGAAACTTCCCCTGGCCCTTTAACAGATAAAGGCGATTCGCCACCGGAAAGACCATGCCGGCCCAAAATCCCCCAAGAAGCGCCACGCCTAAAAAGATGAACTGGGACTCCGCGCGGAGGGAGAACAGGCCGGAGAAAATTCCCTCACAAAGCGGTAGCAGCAACAAGAAGAACGCGGCATTCGCGAGATGAAGCGCCGCCAAAAGCGGCCTTTCGGATATCTTTCCTGACTTCAGAGCAAGCCAAGTCCCGGCACCGAGTCCCGCCATGAATGCCGTAATGAGCCAAGCGAGACGATAATAGAGATCTCCGAAGGCCGCCTGAAAGAGATAGATCCCCAAGATCTCGGAAGCCATGAGAGAAAAACCAGCCGATCCCATGCTCAAGAGGGCAAGCCGCTGTGTCCGTTTTTCAAAACCTTTTGCCCAAGAACCAAAGAACAAGATCACGAGGAGAAACAGACCCAGGATAGCGGAGAATGGAACCCCGCCCAAAACAGAGAATCCCCCGGAAACATGGGGATCAAATTGGCTGAGCCACCTGAGGAAGGCGAAATAACAAACCCTCGGCCGCAAGTCCGTATTCGTGATCTTCACCGCTGCGTTCCTAAAAACCGCAGCAACCCGCGCCACCCGGTCATTCTCCAACCGGTAACGGATAAAGTCCGCCGTCACGAAATCCGTCCGAACTTTTCTCTCTAAAAGTCGCCCGGCCATGACCTTCGCGTCCCATGCAAGCGAGGCATTCGCCGAAGCGATAAAAAAAAGCGTATCCTCGGGAAGGATGCGGACGAAGGGAAAGACCTGCCGGAGCGTCGCGTCAACCGAGGCACCGAACCGCGCGAGAACCGGCGTCGTAAAATCTGCCGCGAAGGTAATGTGAGTCGCAAAAATACCGTCCGGCGCAAGATGCGAACGCACCAGGCGGAAGAACCGTTCCGTGTAATTGCGGTTCACGAGAACAGAAACGGGATCCGGAAAATTCGAAATGATAACATCGAAAATTCCGCCTTCCGTCCTGAGAAAATCGAGAGGGTCCCGGCTACGGAACTTCACCCGGGGATCGATCAGAGCCTTCTTAGGCCCCTCAGAAAGGAAGCCGGCGGCGATCTTCGCAATTGCCGGATCAAGCTCAACGGAAACAACCTCCGCGGGCGCGTGCTTCAAGATCTCCTCAAGCGGTCCGTTAAAACCCGTTCCAAGTATCAGTATCCTGCGGGGAGAGGAATGCGCGAGCATCGGGAAATGCACCAGATATTCACTCGCGAGATCCGCCTGATCCGCCCCCAAAAGCAGTCCGTTTTGATAGAAGTCGTGCTGACGCCCCAGGCGTGTGACGGACACATTCCCATGGATGGTGTTCCGGGTTACCAGAAGTTTTTCATTCGGAAACCGGAACTGGGATGTTTTCTGCTGAATGGCCGAGCTGCCCACCACAAGCCCTATAAGAAAAATAAGCCCTAAAAGGGCCATCGCTAGCTGATGGGATCTTTTCTCTCCCGCGAGATTGAGGATGAGGGACGCGGCAGTGAAATTCAAAATGGCCAGGATTGCCGCAACACGGAACTCGTTGGCGAAAACTAGAAAAAAACTGAAAGCAATACCTCCCGTGACGAACCCCAGGCATTCCCAAAGGTAGGCCCCGCCAACCATTTGAGCCGCATCACCCCTCGAGTCTCCCGACGCCCGCACTCGGGCCGCAGCTGTAAATTGAATTCCCATCACCCCGCAAAGGGGTACAAGCACCGCGAAAGAATAAATGAGCGACGGAGAAAGTGCGGGAATGGAGCCGGGCGGTGTGGCAAGTATCATCTTGCCGGAACGAACTAGGAAGATCGCGAGCGGGAAAAGGAGGGCGGACAGGCCATGGCAGAGTCCGAGAAGTCGGGAGAGGCTCCGTACCTCCGCAGTCGCCCTTGATCCCAACGCGCTCCCGACAGCCGTACCGATGAGCCAGCAAAAGAGTATCCACCCAATGAAAAACTCGTTGCCGTAGAAACTCATCGCCAGTTCTCGGGTCACCACAACCTGAGAAACGAGGGAAGAGAATCCGAGGACCGTAAAAGAAAAAATGAGGATCTTTTTCATCTTTCCCGTTACCCCCGAAGAATCCGCAGAGGCCCGATGCGAAAAAGTTCTAAATCAGACGGCCATTTCAGGAGGCTTTCCCTGAAATAATATGGACATCGCTTTGCGGGTAGGGCATGGTGAGTTTTGCCGCAATGAGCGCCTTATGGATCGCAAGATTGATCGCGCAGAGACTCTGGAAATATTTCGTCGACGGGATCCAGTAGCGGCAGCCGATATCGATCGAGGAGTCCCCAAATTCCTGGAGGCCGACTTGTGGTTTTGGCGTTTGCGCCACATCCTTAAAACTGTTGATCGTCTTTTCGATCACCTGGATCGCCTTCTCAGGATCATCCGAATAGCTGATCCCCACCATATTCTCCACGATCTTGTACTTGAAGGAATTGTGAATGATCTCGCCCACTATATGCTTGTTGGGAATGGTGATCTTAACCCCATCTTCATCCGTCAGGATTGTGGAGGATAACGTGACCTCCTTGACGATCCCGGTCTGTCCCTGAACCTGGATGTTATCTCCCACGACGAACGGACGGCCCAAAATGATCGAGATACCGGCGCCGTAATTCGAAAGAGGTCCTTGAAGAGCCATGCTAACCCCGAATGCCCCGGCACCGATCATGGCGATAAAGGGTGTGATCGTGATGCCGAATTTCCCGAGAGCGATGAGGATCGCAAATCCCAGGATCATGATCTTTACACAAGATGCAATAAACTTGGCGAGGGTAATATCCACTTTCTTCGCATTGCAAAGCTTTAGAATGACCCTCAAGGCCCAATTCGCGATAAAGTTCCCGATAATAAGGACAAGAATGGCGCCAATCACTTGAAAACTGTAATTGGTAAGGAACTCCACTGCCGTTTTGATGAACTGTTGCACCGTGCTCATCTCTTTTTCCATAAATTTCCCCTCTAGAACTTTATGTGCCGTTGTTTGAAGCGCGGAAGATACAGCCATGTCATACCTCCTTCATTTTATCACTATTTTGTGAGGGAAAGAAGCTTCCCAGCGGCGATCTTCAGGCTTTCGCTTGAAGAGGTAGTGTAAAAATAAACTTCGATCCTTTACCGAGTTCCGACTCAATCCATATCTTGCCGCCGTGAAGGTCCACAATATCCTTGGCAATGGAAAGGCCAAGGCCCGTTCCTTCCGCTTTCTCCGTCAGAATGCGCTCGAACTTGTCGAAAAGCTTGCGCTGATTCTCCGGGCTAATTCCCCCTCCGGTATCCTCCACTTCCACGCGGGCCTCCCCTTCCACTGCAAGAAGCCGCAACACAACCTTACGGCCCTCGGGCGTGTATTTCAAGGCATTGCTCGTCAGATTCACCACCACCTGGGTCAAACGGTCTTCATCGGCAAGCACTGTCACCGGTTCGGCTGGGATCTCAAGACCAAACTGGATATTCTTTTTTACCGCCTCCTCCACAAAAGATTCGCGCGTGCCTTTCAGGACGCTCCCGAGATCCACCGTTCCGAGCTCGAGCTTCATTTTCCCGGCCGCGATCTTGGAAACATCCAGAATATCCTTGATCAAGCGTAGGAGGCGTTTGATGGTTCGAAGCATGATCTCGATCGTCTCCGTTTGCTTCGTCGTCACGGGCCCGTAAAAACCATCCTGCAGGTTGTCAGCAAACCCTTTCATGATCGCAAGCGGTGATTTGAGTTCGTGGGACACATTGGCCACGAAAGCATCTTTCTTCTCATCCAGTTCTTTCAGGCGCGTCACATCGAGATAAAGCTGGCGGTCCAAAAGCTGGGACAGTGCAAGAACGATCTCGGTCTCGCTCATAGCTTTCGGCGCATTGACCGCGGGAGCACTTTCGCGAGCCGGCGTTTTCTTAAGATACATCTCCACCGCAGAGATCAGCGCGGCGCCTTCATCCTTGCCGTAGAAACCATCCGCACCGGTCTGAAAGCTCCATTTCTGGGGATCCTGGACCACGCCTACGGCATCGCGGGCCGTCATCATAACGATTGGAATGTCCTTCGTGGCAGGATGATCTTTGAGGAGTCGGCAGACTTGATAACCGTTGATCTTGGGCATATGAACATCGAGAAGGATGAGGTCGGGAATGCGGGAAAATACGGTATTGATCGCTTCGATCCCATCCACGGCGGTCAAAACCTCATAACCGCCGTCCTCAAGCTGCACTTTGTACATCTCTCGCACAAGAGAACTATCATCCACCACGAGAATAATTTTTTTCACAGAGTCCCCCTCGGGTATCTCAGCGTACGGACCGGTTTATTTCATCCGCCATAGAATCAAGAGACAGCACGCAGGCGATCGCGCCTTGATCCACCGCCACTTTATTCATCCCGTAGATCGCGGAGGTCTTCTCATCCTGCGCGATCGTGTGGCCCCCCGCCGCTCGAATAGCTGCAATCCCCTCCACACCGTCCCGTCCCATACCGGTCATGATCACACCCACCGCCCTGTCCTTATAAATCTCTGCCGCTGAGAGCATCATCACGTCGATCGAGGGAACATGAAGCATTTTCCGGGACCCATCTTCCTTAAGAACGATCTTCTCTTCCTCATTGACGGTCATATGAACCCCATCCGGCGCAAAATAAACGGTTCCGCTTTTAAGTGGATCGCCCGCTTTAGCTACCCGGAGACTGAGCGCCGAGGTTAAACTCAACCACTCCACAAGCCCTTGAATGAACCCTGTGGAAATATGCTGGACAATAAGAACGCATGCCGGAAGATCGGCGGGCAGTTTTGCGAGAAGGGCTTGCAGCGCCTGAGGCCCCCCTGTTGATACACCCAGGGCCACCACCCGCGTGGCAGCTTCTCTGTTCGTGACAAGCCTCTTCACTACCGGGCGGATATGCATCCTCCGGAGAGCTTTCACCCGGGAAGCGATCTTCACCTTCAACAGTACTTCCCCCTTGATCTCATCGAGGTCCCCGGTACTTGCCACAAAATCCATGGCTCCAAAGCTAAGCGCCTTGACGATGATCGGAACTTCCCGGCTGCTGACGATCACGATCGGAGTCGGGCACTCTTCCATGATCAGCTCCGTCGCTTCCAATCCTCCCATCACCGGCATGGTTATATCCATGGTGACCACGTCCGGCCTCAAGGCTAACGTCTTTTCATAGCCTTCTTTCCCGTTGCGGGCCTCGCCAATCACTTCGATCTCAGGGTCCGCACTCAAAATGGTATTCAGCGCCTGGCGCACCAGCGTCGAATCATCAACAATCAAAACACGGATATTTTTCGGCATAATTCCCTTTATGTTGAAATTCAAAACGCATGCATTGAACTTTTATCTCTAACGCTGCGTTCTACCCCAGCAACCGCTCCATGGTCTCGAGAAGACCTTCGGAGGTGAAATCGCTTTTGAGAAGGTACGCGTTAGCGCCCGCCTCCATTCCCTTGCGTTTATCTTCATCGCTTTCGCGGGTGGTCACGATAATGATCGGGACCTCTTTGTAATTCTTTTCCCGGCGCAAGCGCGTCACAAGTTCGAATCCATCCATCCGGGGCATCAAAACATCCGAGATGACGAGATCGAATTTTTCCTGCGCTGCCTTTTCAAGCGCCTCCTTGCCGTCCCGGGCGATCACCACCGCATAACCCACGGATTCGAGAATATTCTTCTCCAGCATGGCGGTAGTCAGTGTGTCCTCAGCGAGCAGAATAGTTTTCTTCTTTTTTCCCGGAGCGGCTTTGGGCTTTGCGGTCGTCTGGCGAACCACGCCTCCTTCGGCCGAATGGATGATCGAAGGAATATCCAGGATCATAACGACCTTCCCACTCCCCAGGATCGTCGCACCCGCGATGTGCTTCACGTGCTTCAAAGGGTCGCCCATGCTCTTGGAGATGATCTCCTGACGCCCCATCAGCTCATCCACCAGGATCCCGATCCTTTTTTCGACCGACTGAACGATCAGTACCGGAAAGAATTTCTTCTCCAAGATCCCTTTCGCGGGAAGCCCAAAGACATCATGCAATTTGACGACCGGCAGGATATGCCCCCGCACCGTGATCACATCCTTGGTCTCCACGGTCTTGAGATCCGCGAGATTGATCCGCACCGTTTCGATCACAGAGTCGACCGGGATTGCAAAGATATCACTGCCCGCCACCACCAGGAGACTTTCGGTGATCGCAAGCGTGAGCGGCAACCGTATGATAAAACTGGTTCCTCGAGCAGGATCGGAAGAAACCTCCACCATGCCCTTCAACTTGATCACAGTGTCGCGCACCACATCGAGCCCCACCCCGCGCCCGGAAATGTCGGAAACTTCTTCGCGCGTACTGAACCCTGGAGTGAAAAGCAGCTGAAAGATCTGTTCATCCACCATCGAGGAAATATGTTCCTGGGACACAAGATCCCTGGCCACAGCGATCTCCCGGACCTTGGCAACATCGATACCGCATCCGTCATCGGTCACCGAAATGACCACCTGTGAACCTTCTTGGGTTGCCGAAAGCTTGATCCTGCCCGAGGCAGGCTTATTCTGCCTTTTTCTTTCTTCCGGAGATTCGATCCCGTGGTCCACGGAGTTCCTTAAAAGATGCATCAGGGGCACCTTCATTTCATCCAGGATCGCCTTATCAAGCTGGGTATCCTGACCTTCGATCACCAGATCAACCTGCTTTCTTTTTTGCTGCGCGAGATCTCTCATCGCCCTGGGAAAGGAGTTGAAAAGATAAGCGACCGGAAGCATGCGGACTTTCATCATTTCATCCTGCATGTTCTCCGTCAGAAGATCGATGCGCTCCGTAACCGAGGTCAGATCCTTCATCACGCCACTGAAAACAGCGTAAGCCTCTCCTTGCGCCTCCGCTTTCACCAGAAGTTCCTTCGAAAGCTCTTCAAGGCGGATCTTGGAGATAAGCAGCTCGCCCGAAAGATTGATCAAACGATTAAGCTTCGCTATATCCACCCGGACGCTGTCCTCAACAGGTGCCGCAGGAGCAGAAGGAGCCTCGATGGTTTCGGCTTCAGAGATGCCTGAAGCCGGTTCCGGCTTAACCGAAGGCTCCGTAGCATCAGGAGCCGGGGCCACCGGAGACCGAGGGAGTTCCCCTTCAAATTTTCCGGAAAAAACCTTCTCTGCTAAGGCGCACAAATCCTCTGTAAGGTCACGGTTGATCCCGCTATCGTTCCAGGTCACTTTGTCTTGAAGCAGCGGCTCGACCACATCGAGACACTTGAATAACATTTCAAAGCAGGTTTTACTGAGAGAAAGTTCACCGTTTAGGGCCCGCTGGAGACCATCCTCCATTTTGTGAGTGATGTCGGCGATGCGCTTGTAGCCCATCATGGTGGCACCGCCCTTAATGCTATGGGCCTCGCGCATCATGGAATTCAAAAGTTCACGGTCCGAAGGGGATTTTTCGAGCTTCAACAGCCCCAGGCTGAGGGCCTGGACACGTTCTCGTGTCTCGGTCTTGAACTGATCGATGAATTTCGATTTATCAAACGCCATCCGTAGGCCCCAAGATCAAAGCTTAGCTTAATTTTACAATTCGAAATTGGAAGCGAGTTGCTTCAACTCACCAGCCAAGGCTCTAAGTTGTGTCACTGAAACTTGAGACTGATGGGCACCCGCTGAAATCTGCTTCATGGCTTTGTCGATACCCATCATGGCATCCGAGATTTGCTTAAAGCCGGAGATCTGCTGGTTCGAGGACATCTGGATCTCCCTAGCCCTTTCCGTGGTCTGCTGCGCAAGCCCTGCCTCTTCATCCACGCTCAGGATGCTTTGTTCCATGGACATGATCGCGTTCGACATTTCGTGCTGGATCAGCTCGATCAGCGCCGTGATGTCTTTCGTGGATTTCGCCGTCGAATCAGAGAGCTTCCGGATCTCATCCGCCACCACGGTAAACCCGCGACCCTGTTCCCCGGCGCGCGCCGCCTCGATCGATGCGTTCACCGCTAAAAGGTTCGTCTGGTCGGCCACGTCATCGATAAGATCCGTGATCTTGCCAATCCGTTGGGATTTTTCACCAAGGGAATTCAGCATCCCGTTCGTCTTGTCGATGGCCTCTTTGATCTTCGTCATCCCGGCCAGCGCGTGAGCCGCGACCTGCGCGACCTTTTTGATGCTTTCTCCAACGGATTCAGAAGTCGTCGAGAGCTCCTTTGCCGCCGCCGCGGTCTCCGTAACCGCTGATGACTGCTGAAAGGCGGTGGAAGCCTGTTCCTGAGAAGCCGTAAGTATCTCCTGGCTTGAAATCGTCATTTGATGCGTGGCATCCTGGACTTTTTTGATAATGGTCCTCAACCCCGCTGTCATATCATTAAAACTTGCCGCCAGAGCGCCAATTTCGTCGTTCGATTCCACCTTTACTTCTTTTGTAAGATTTGCATTGGCGACCAGATTCACCACGGCAGCCAAGGAATCCAGGGGATTCACGATGAGCCTGTTAAGGAGAAGAAAAATAGCACCGATCACCGCCAACAGGATCAGAGCCTGCATCAATCCGGCCTTGATCAGATCCCGTCGCATCGCGTCAAGGCTCGGCTGAAAGACAACCGTCGTCCTCAAGAGCGCCATCACATCACCCACTTGAATGCCCGCGTGACAAGCCATACAGTCCTTCCCAGCGATCAGCGGTGAAATGATACGAATGGCTGCACTCCCCCCCACACTTATTGTTTGGCGTATGGGTTGACCGGAATTAAGCGCCTGCAGGTCAAGGTCATCCTTCGTTGGGCTATTCTTGCGTTCGCCAAGTTCTTTTTCGAGCAACGGAGATCGAACCACGCGGATCTCAGCCACCGACTGAAGCTTGCTTCCCTTATCAAGATAGGCTTCGAGATCGCTTTGCTGACCGGTCCTCATGAATCCATAGACAGCTTCATGGATCGAATCGGATAAAACATTCGCTCCCTGGATCGCCTGGCGTTTTACGTTCTCATGCGAAGAGTAAAAGAGCCAACCCATCATCAAAACGCCCCCCAGGAAAAGAATCCCAAATAGCGCGATCATGAACTTGGCGCGAATTCCCATCGCCCCTGCTTTTTTTGCCATTTTGTTCCCGGATCTTTTCAGTTAGAGTTTAAATTTTGAGGCAAGCGCCTTGAGTTCTCCGGCCAGAGAGGTGAGCTGCTTGACGGAGACCTGGGACTGCTGCGCTCCGGCGGCCACCTGCTTCATGGTCTCGTCGATATTCATCATTGCGTCGGCGATCTGCTTGGCGCCCGAGATCTGCTGATGCGTGCTCATCGCGATCTCTTTGGATTTTTCGGTTGTCTGCTGCGCAAGCCGGGATTCCTCTTCCACGCTCTGAATGCTGGTTTCCATGGACATGATGGCGTTCGACATCTCATGCTGAATGAGCTCGATCAGCGCGGTAATATCCTTCGTGGACTTCGCCGTCGAGTCCGCGAGCTTGCGAATCTCATCGGCCACCACGGTGAATCCGCGGCCCTGTTCGCCGGCTCGCGCGGCTTCGATCGAAGCGTTTACAGCCAAAAGGTTCGTCTGATCCGCCACGTCATCGATCAGTTCGGTGATCTTTCCGATCTTCTGAGACTTTTCGCCCAAAGAATTCAGCATCCCGTTCGTTTTGTCAATCGATTCCTTGATCTTCGACATCCCAGCGAGCGCATGGGCCGCGACCTGCGCGACCTTTTTGATGCTCTCGCCGACCGTTTCGGAAGTTGTCGAAAGTTCCTTCGCTGCTGCCGTCGTCTCGGTCACCGCAGAGGATTGCTCACGCGCTGCGGCGGCCTGCTCTTGCGACGCCGCGAGGATCTCCGTGCCGGCGGAAGTGATCTGGCCCGTCGCCTCCTGCAACTTTATGAGTATGATCCTCAGGCCCGAAACCATATCTGAAAAACTTTTGGCCAGATCCCCGATCTCATCATTCGATGTAGCTTTGATCTCCATCGTCAGATCTGCCGCGGCAAGAGCCTCTGTGGCTTTCATGAGCAACTTCAAAGGATTTGTGATAGAGCGGGTGATCAACCACGTTAGGACCATGCCCACCCCGAGCGTGAGCAAGGCGAACACGATCAAGACGGTCCCCAAACGATGGGCTTTAGCATCCTGTTCTTTGATCAGTTTCGCCGTGTGTTCGATGGCGGCCGCGCTGCTATCATCGATCAGCTTCAGGCACTCCGCGTCATCCCCCGTCGTATCAGCGTCTATCTGCACGACATTGGCACCGGCCGCCGTGACATAGCTTTTCAAAGATTCAAAGTAGCCCTCATTGAGCTTCTTGTAGGCCTCGTCGAATTTCGCCAGGCGCTGTTTATTCCCCTCACTCAGGAAACAGTACGGGCCATCGGTCAGTTCTTTGGCATCCTTCTGAACCCGCGCGATCTGATCCTCAAATTTTGCTTTATAAATAGCCAATTTCTCAGGGTCTTTCCCCTTAAGCAGAAGGTTCTTCCACTCTTTCACCTGCGTCTTGAACTCCGCCTCCATATTCAGAACGAGGTTGAGCTGTCCAACGCGTTTTTCGGTGAACTCATGGTAATCTCCCACCGTCTGGAGAAAGATCACGACAGAAAAAATCGTCGCTGCGAACATTAACCCAAATACGCCCCCGAATCCAAACGTCAACTTCTTTCCGATCGTCACACGCATGATGTCTCTCCTTGTTGTCCGGATTAGGCTTTTCTTAAATTCCGCATTTCTTCACATTGCAGGACCTTTTCGAGGTCCAGATAGATCAAAATATCGTTGCCATGCGCCACTTGTCCTTTGGTGAAACCGGCAAGTTTTCCATGAAGGGTCGCGAGCGGTGCCTGGACCTCAGCTTCGTCGATCTCGAGGGTGTCTTGCACACGATCCACCCGGAGGCCAACCGCCTCGCCGCTCAGATCGGTCACTATGACACGGACTTCGTGGGACTTTCCCACAGGCTCCAGTCCGAAAAAATAATGCAGGTCGAGAATGCTGATGATCTCACCCCGGAGATTCGCGACGCCGATCACAAAAGAGGGGACATTCGGAACTCGGGTCGTCTCCGGCATTTTCATGACTTCCTTGGCCTGGCGGACATCGATGCAGTAATTCTCTTTACCGAGTGAAAAGACCAGCACCCGGTGAAACTTCTTATGGGTTACGTCCTCGTAAAGTGCATCCTCTTCGGGATCAATATAAATCTTGTCCTGATCCCCGGTCATGGAGTGTCCTTTTTCTTGATCTCCACACGCTCGTGAACTTTTTGAAGCCCCTCGGACTCCTCGCCGCGCAAAAAGCCGGTGAGATCCACCAGAAGCACGAGCTTTCCCTGCCACTTCGTCATCCCCATAAGATAGGCCGCGCTCTGGAGCAAGTCATCAGGTTTCGTGATGTCCTCTGGTTTGACCGTCACCACGTCCCTCACCTGATCGACCAGGATGCCGGTCCAATGGTTCTGTATCGTGGTGACCACGATACGGTTCGAGGGAACTTCCTGGGATTTCATGCCAAGCTTTTTGCGGAGATTGATGAGGGGAATCACGCGGCCGCGAAGGCTGATCACGCCTTCGACAAAAGAGGCGGCCTCGGGCACAGGCGTCACTTTTCGTTTGCGGATGACTTCGCGGACCTGGGTAATATCCGCCCCGTAATCTTTTTCGCCGACCGAAAAAACGAGGATCTTCATCAGGACTCCAATTTCAAACGTTCCAGATTATCGCAGCAAACACTTTTTAGGGTGGCCAGGTTGAACCCGCTGCTTTGCAGGATCATCTGGCTTCTCGGACCGGGCGTTCCTTTGGCAAGCGCCGCCAGCGTGTTCCGGTACTCCCGGATAGCATCTCCCGTCCGTCCCTCGGTACGTAAGACCTGCGCCATATAAAAGCGGGCCATGACAAAATCCTTGTCGATATAAAGCGCCCGGTTCAGATGCTCCTTGGACTCGGCGATCTTCCCCTCTTCAAGGTCCATGCAACCGAGAAGGTAATACGCCGGAGCAAAGAGCGAATCAATCGCAAGGGCCTTCCTTAAACGGGCCTTCGCCTCTTCGTGGCGGTTCCGATTGGCACAAATATCCGCCGCCAGGTAGTGTATATCGGCCATCCGGGCCCCTTCTACAGAGACTTTTTCGATCAGGGCCAACGCCTTGCCATATTCCTTCAGATAGATGAAACGGAGGATCTGCTGACGCACCGACTCGAAATCTTCGGGCTTCAGCTCCACAGGGTCCTGCTGCTCAATGATAGACGTAAGAGCCGGAAGGGGTATCTCCTCTACGTATTCCTCGATCTCAGGCTCCGATTCCTTCGCCGTCCAGGACGGAAGGGACTTAGCTTCATCGGACTTACCGACGACTTTGCGGTAATAGATGCCGTCCTGCCAGCTGGCCATACGGAATTTATCTGTCAGGTACTGCAGGCTCTCGGAATATCCGAGGAAAAGGTAGCCGGGATCGGTCATGGCCGCGGCGAAATCCTCCATAATCCTGATGGTCGTCTTTGTTTCAAAATAGATCGTCACGTTGCGACAGAAGACGATATCTAAACAGGGAGGGTAAGGGTCCCCGACGAGATTCAGAAAACCAAAACGCACCATCCTCTTGATCTCTTCCGAGATCTTCCATTCTCCACTCTGTTTGGAACCGGCCACCTTTGTAAAATATTTACTGCGATACGGTTCTTCGACGAGGCGCATGGAGTTCTCGTTATAGATGCCGCGTTTGGCCTTTTCCATGGCCTCGGAAGAAGCGTCCGTGGCAAGGATCTCAATATCCCAGTCCTCCGGATGAGGAATCGTTTTCATCAAGACCATCGCGATCGTGTAAGGTTCTTCCCCGGTAGAGCATCCCGCGCTCCAGATCCTGAGAAGCGGTTTTTTTCCATCCCGGCGTTCGAAAGTCTCGCCCATTTTCCGTTCGATCAGTTCCGGAAGCACTTTATCTTTGAGCGCCAGGAACTGCGGCTCATTACGGAAAAAATAGGTGTGATTGATGGTGAGAAGATTCAGGAGTTCGCGGAATTCACTTTCTTTCTCTTCGGAGGTCGTCAGATAAAGATAATAGGAGTGAACGGAATCAAAGCCCCGGGACATCATTCTCTGGCTCACTCCGGTCTCGAGATTGCGCAGGTCATGGTCCCGGAAGTAAAGACCGCAACGGTCGGCAATATGCGTCTTGATCTGATTGCGGAGGTCTTCCGGAAAGTTCATTCGGGGATGCGTTCTGTCTTGGTCATGAAAATTCACTGCTTGGGGGCGTTGAAGGACTTGTTGAAATCTTGCAATTGTTGTTGAAACTGCTTCTGGATCTGCCGCGTCTTTTCCTGGAGCTGCCTGGCGAGCACATCCCATTGCTGCTGCAACGTCCTCAAAGTATCCTGGACTTCCGTTTCCACTTTCTTGGAGGTTTCGGTCACCTTCATAGCTCCGGTCGAAAGGCTTTCGTCGGCCGTCCCCTTCAACTCCCGGGCGGCCTCACCCGCCTGAGAGCCCAGAGAACTCTGGTCATCGGCATAGAGTCCTCCTCCCAGGATTCCCATCGCAAGCATCAAGAGTGCCAGCATCCGCTTCATATTCGCCCCTCTGGTTATAACCGGGTACGTGTAGGGATCACAGCATCGATGTTTTCGAGCAACGCCTTACGCCTTGCGCCGTACTAGCCTTTATAGTACCTTTCCGCCTCGGGGATCTCCTTTTGGATATCCGCTACCCGGCGCGAATCAGCGGGATGGGTCGAAAGAAGCTCCGGCGGTTTTGCCCCTCCCAAAGCGCTCATCCGCTCCCAAAAGGCAACGGCGGTCTTAGGATCGTAACCCGCCCGCGCCATCAGAATCAAACCAATATGATCCGCCTCGGACTCGTGGCTGCGGCTGTACGGTAAAAGGATGGCGTACTGGGTCCCGGTGCCATAGGCCTGCATCAGGATCTGCTGCGCAAGAGCCGGCTTCGATTTTGTGAGCTGCGCAAGTCCCATCCCACCCGCCTGAACCACGAGCTCCTGGCTCATGCGCTCGCCGCCGTGATTCGCAATCGCGTGCGCCACCTCATGGCTCATCACGGTCGCGAGCCCGTTCTCATCCTGGACGACCGGCAATATCCCGGTATAGACCACGATCTTCCCCCCGGGCATGCAAAAGGCGTTGACGGTCTTGGGATCCTCGATCAGGTTGAATTCCCACTTATAATTAGCCAGATCCTTTTCCATCCCATTCTCTTTCATGAAAGTCTCCGCCGAGGTCGCGATTTTCTGGCCCACGTCGGTAACCTTCTGCTTCGATGCTGCATCGGTCGAAAGGGTGGCCTTGCTCAAAACATCTTTGTACCCCTGATCGCTCAAGGTCATAAGTTCCCCTTGGGGGATAAAAGAAAGTTGCTTGCGTCCTGTGATGGGAACCGTGGAACAGCCGATGAGGAATAAAAGTGCGGCAAGGCGGGCAATTTTTTTCACAGTGCATCTCCGTTCATGTGAAGAAGATACGATTTTGGACATTCTCTATTACGAGTGCATATTATACAATACGCTTCATTCATCAGGAGAGCAAAATTCATATGAATTTCCAGCGAAGAGCCGATCGTTCCCTAAGCCTTTTCCTGGCTCTCACTCTTGTTTTTTCCGGCTGCGTCCACTACCACCCTCGAACCTCGGAGAGGGGGTCTTTTATGAAGCGAGCGCAGACCCAGACCCAGGATGGCGTAACGGTCACTTTGGCGGTCCTGAGCAATAAAGAAGCGAAAAAATTCTTCGGCACTTCCCTAGCCAAAAGAGAGATCCAACCGGTCTGGCTTGAGATCGACAACCGCAGCAAAATCCCTTATTTCCTGATCCCGAGAAACATGGACCCCAACTATTACTCGGCCGAAGAAGCCACCTACCGGGCTCATTTCCGACAAACCCGTCAGTTCCTGGAGGCAGGTCTCATCGCGATCTTCTTTTTCCCGGCTCTCGCCATGATCCCTGTCAATTATTTCATGATACGCAGGGCCAATCATAAGATGGACAAGGTCTTTGAGGATGTCTCCATGCATCGCTTCGCGATCATGCCGGGAGAAACACATTCAGGATTCCTTTACACCTCTGTGGACCAGGGCACGAAGCACGTCAAGGTCGACCTGCTCGGGGAAGGAACACGCAAGATCTTTGATTTTGTCGTCCCGATCCCGGGGATCAAGCCCGATTACACCACCAAAGACCTCGCGGATCGCTATCCGGGTGTAAAGAACGTGGATTACCTCGAAAAAGAATTGCCCGAACAGCTCGCCAAGATTCCCAGCTGTACAACGGACAAAAAAGGAAAACACAACGGGGACCCGATCAACTTGATCGTGATCGGAGAACTCGAGGACCTGGTCACCATCTTCACATCCGCCGGTTGGGATGAAACCTCTTCTCTGACGATGGGTTCAGGATTCGCGATGGCCAAGGCTTTTTTTACGGGAGATAACGACCGCTATTCTCCCATCAGTCCCCTTTACTATGAAGGGCACTCCCATGACATCGCCTTTCAAAAAAACCGCGGGAATATCAACCAACGGCTTCACTTCCGTCTCTGGTACACCCCCATGCGTTATGAGAAGAAACCGGTATGGGTGGGTGCCATCAGCCGGGATATCGGCGTAAAATTCACTCTCAAGACATGGTACATGACGACGCACAGGATCGATCAGAATGTGGATGACTCACGTGATTATCTCCTGGAGGATCTCATGGAGGCGCAAAAGGTCTCAAGATATGCATTCATCGAAAACAAGGCCCTTGGAGCGACCTCAAAACCGCGAAAAAACCTTACGAATGACCCTTACTTCACGGATGGCCGACGACTCGTGATCGAGATCTCCACAGAGGTCAGCCAGCTCAAGTCTTTCGGGTGGGGTACAAAAGCGGAAGCTGTTCTTTAAGTCCATTTTCCCGATTCTAATTCCCCCGGAAGACAAAAAAAAGGCCCGGCAGCTTTCGCTACCGGGCCTTTTCACCTAAGTTGTGCCTTAGATCTTCACAACGTTGGAGGCTTGTTCGCCTTTGGGGCCCTGGGTCACATCGAACTCAACCGAAGCGCCTTCTTCCAAAGACTTGTATCCCTCGCCCTGAATCGCGGTGTGATGAACGAACACATCAGCACCACCCTCGCGGGAGATGAATCCATAGCCCTTTGAATTGTTAAACCACTTCACTTTTCCTTGTACCATGATTGATTTTGCTCCTTTCACTTGAATTATAGTAACGCATGACAAGTTCAAC
>Ga0114951_10000643_pt1 | contig 46861 bp, 45 predicted proteins | sample AM7aDNAmetaG_FD_88677 | JGI IMG/M metagenome (GOLD analysis project Ga0114951, IMG submission 88677) | Freshwater microbial communities from Finland to study Microbial Dark Matter (Phase II) - AM7a DNA metaG | ecosystem: Environmental > Aquatic > Freshwater > Lake | place: Finland: Lake Alinen...
ACCACCGGAAAAATATTTGCGCGGGATGACTTCCTGGGAAAATCGGCTCACATCTTCCCTGATCATGTTAAAGGCACCCTTGCGAAATGCGGTGGTGTACTTTTCGTAAATTTCCTGGTTGGCTTGAGGATCCTGATCAATACCTTTGACCTTGGACTTGTCGCCGTAAACTTTATTCAGGATCGATTCTTTAAGCGCGCGCTTATACCAGGCGGCCAACAACATGCTGTTATGGATCTGACGCAAGGGAGCAAAATTCCGGCCCTCGTTGACTTCCTTTTCAATGGCCGGAAGGATCACCTCACGCATTACATCTTTGGATATCCGGGCAGCTTTGGTATCGTTCTCTGTCTCTCCAACGCCGAGGCCATTCTCTTGCATGGCACGGTAATCACTCTCGAGCATGACCTTTAAATGATGCTCCAGCACAACTACGGCAGACCCTTTCTCAAATATGACAGCCCTGTCGGGCATGATCCAGACCTTGTTAAAGGTGTCGCTGGGAATATCCGTTGTGCCAAATTTCTGGTAGGATTTCGCGTAAACAGCATCCCAGAATTTCTTGCCGAGATCCGTATCCGGATTCGTCAACGAGGCAGAGATCTGCTTCAGCATGTAATCCTGGGCCAAAACATCCCGCCCCATTTCCGTCAAACCATAATCATCCGGAATAATGCGATCTTTTTCATACGGCGAAAGGTTAACCCACTGATCCTTGTCAGGAATAGCCAGGGCGGCGAGAAAATATTTGATCAGTTTGGAATATTCTTCCTGCTTTTGTGCGCTGGTCATCAGCTCATCGCCGCGATGAACGATGAAATCAAACTTGAAGGGATCATTGGGATAAATGACCATGCCGCGCAAATGAGCTGGCGTGAAGGCCGGTGTCAAGGTTGCCATCGTACCTGGCAAAGGCATAAGCCCTACGGCTGAAATGCTTTGCGCAAACCCCTGCGGAGGCATGATGCAGCTAAAAATAAAGCTGATCAGCACGAAAAATGATATGATCTTTTTCATCTCTTAGACCTCTTGGGATTTAAAATCACAATGAAAATAGAAACAATGGTGAGTATCAACGATTTTCACCTTGTGTAACTATACAACATACTTTATACAAAAAACAAGTATAAATGTCATCAAACACCATTTTACAGCGTTATGACAAAAAGGCGCTATTCAACTATTAATTGAATAGCGCCTTCACAAAGAACCAAAATGCTGCCTGCAGGGTATCCCTTAAGACCCACCTGCCATATTTTTCAACGGATTATTGTACATAAAATCAAGGAAGATCGGCGCGCCGACCAAGATACCAACTACTGGAAAAATACAAAAAAGGAGCGGCATTAACATCTTTAGCGGCGCCTTAAGGGCCATGGCCTCACCCCTGCGATAACGCGCCATACGCATGTCTTCGGAAAGAATGTTCAGGGCCTCACTTACAGACGTCCCCATTTTATCAGCCTGGATCAAGGTCCTGGAAAATGTCGAAAGGTCGGGGATCTCGTACTTTTTCGCCAGATCGCGCAGGGCATCACGCCGCGGCTTACCTACGTTGATCTCCTGCAGGACGTTATTCATTTCGCTCAAAAGAAACGACGGACTTGATTTTTCGACCACCCACTTGAGCGCCATCATGAAGTCGAGCCCCGCATTTACGCAAAGGCCCAACAGGTCCACCGTATCGGGTAACTGTTTAACAATGCTTTCCTTCGCCTTCTTGATCTTGCCGCGCAGCCAGAATTCCGGCAGAAAATACGCCCCCCCGATCGATACCAGAAACCCAAACATCAACAGATCCTTGTTCAAAAAAGTAAAAGCTGTGTAAAAAAGAAAAATAAACAGGATTTCTTTGATCAGCAGGAATTCTTCGGGAGAAATGCCTGTATGCGATACCGATATATTTTTCAGCATGTTCCGGCGCATGTCCTGGTTAATCAAGGGCTTGTTTAAAACCGACATTCCCCGCAAAAAGGAAGAAACCAGGGATTTGCGCTCTGTCTTTTTTTTGGTCTGCTCGGAAGAAACGACCCCAAAATCATGCATTTTCAATGTCGGCCTGGCATCAAGGACATCCATCTTGACACCCATCACCACAAGCATCCCGCAGGCCACAATAAAAATAAACGCGATCGTCAGCATGGGATCCCCCTAATCATTGAACGAACTGATCTTGATGATCAAAAATGTGCCCAGCAGCCACAGCCCGATAGAAACCATCATGAGCATCCGGCCAAGCTCGGTGGTGATCATGACCTGAAAATATTTGGGATTGGTGGCATTGACCATAACAAAGAATGCCACCGGAAGACCGCTCATGACCGCCGCCTGCAATTTTCCCTGCACCGTCAATACCATCAGATTTTCCTCAATTTTGCGCCGCTCGCGAATGGTCCCGACGATCCTTGAAAAAATAAGGGGAAGATTGCCGCCCGTTTCACGCGAAAGAAGGATGGCGCTGACCATCTGCTGCATGGCCGCGGAAGCCATTCTCTTGTACAAACGGTTCAACGCCTCATCAAAAGAGACACCCATTTTATTTTCACCCAGCACGATCCCGAATTCATGACGGATGGGATCGGGCATTTCTTCAACCACCGCTTCCATGGACTGCACCAGGCTCATGCCGCCCCGCAGGGAACTGGACATGATCATGAGCGCGTCAACAAGCTGGACATCAAATTGCTGTTTACGTTTTTTAAGAAGGCTCCCGGCATAAAGCCTGGGCAGGATCAGCCCTACCACGAATCCGCCCAAAAGCCCCGCGAAACGAAATTGCGTATCAGAAAAAAACATAAAACCCAGCACGGCGCAAATGAACGGGGCGATAATATACAAACGCTGGACAGCCTGGATGTCTTCGGCGATCATGGAGCGGTCCATTTCGCGCGCAAAGTCCCTGGCGCGCTTCTGGTTCATTTCATGAACGCCTCTGACCGTGACAGGGATCACAAAATAAACGCACAAGACCGCACATACAAAGATCAGGATAAAAATGACAGGAAGCATAGGATCATTTCTGGCTTATGGTTGGTTGCTGCAGGCTGCCTGACAGCCTGTCTTTACCCCGTCAACACACGCCCGATAGTCGGCCGCTCGCTTGCACGGCAGGACTGCGTTATTATAACAGGCCTGCGCGTACCACACATTCAATTGATCATCATACGCGCACTCAATGGTCGCATCGGGATTATACTGCCGTAAAAACCCGAAAGTCTCCGACACCTTGCGGTACTGCCCCTGCAATCCCCGCTGGATATAACTGCGAAAAGAAAAAACAACCGCCAATACAATAATGATCAGCACCACATACTCAAGCATGGCGAACGCTTTCTCTTGTTTCCAACAGGCCCCTGGCATAGCGGCTCCCATCATTGGCTGCAGCATTCGGAACAACGACGAAATGTCATTTGCATCTTGTTGCCGGATATAAAATATCTGGCGCAGGTTTCCGAAACAACCCCCTTGCTCAACAAAGCCTCCGCCGCATTGTAACATTCGATCAACGGCCCTGGCATGGAAGACTCCAGGGGTAAATTGATCATGAAAGCTTCATTCAGATTGTCCTGTGTCATGATGGCCGCGCTGGTATCTTCCAAACGGACATAACTGTTGGTCACATTCCCCGCGGCATCCCGTTCCGATTTACGGCTGTAATGGTTCTCGATGCAATTGCGGTAAATATCCGATACATTATAACCCACATCGGTATTCCTGTTGTGCGGATTACGGTAAAGAATTTGCCAGATAGGTAATCCGCTTAACAACTTCAAAACCCCGCCCTGCGCTGGATCATGATCCTCGTCATATCGGATCACCCGGGTGCCCACACAACCATCCGCATCCGAAATCTCATAACAACGCGTCATGCTCAAAATGCCTTCCGTATACGTTCTGATCCACGGGAATGTATTGGTACAGGTATTAAAACCCGCCCCTCCGTGTTTGGGGATAGCCGCTTCCACCTTGACCAGATGCAAATAACCCTTTCGCGTCGCCGCATTCGATGTGTTCCACGCGCCTGGCCGCGGGGAAAGCCAGCCATAAATGACCTGGTTGCCCAAATGAGGCGCCGCCGCGATCACGGCATCAATGGAATTGACCAGCCCGATGATCTGTTGGCCTTTACCCGCAATATCATCATGCGCTTTCTGCAACACAGGCAGAAAATCTTTCATGTGCTGGAGAAGATCTCTCAAATAAGCCGCACGGGCCTTCATTTTGATGCTTTGATTGACCGCCAACGTGGCACTGTTGGAAATTTTCTTGATGTAATCCGCTGAACACGTGCCCGCGGCAACGTTACGGCCCAAATCATTATTAGGATCAAATCCAGGAACAAGCGACCGGGGAAGATCCTTGCACGCGGCCGCGGCAACACAGGCCGTTGGGTTGGCGCTCAAAGCGCCCGCACACGCCGCAAAAGCCTGATTCAAATTGCTGTTGTAATCCAGACAACGCAGGACGCTGTCCACAGACCCCCAGGGCGATGGGGTCGCCAGGATATAATTCTTTTCTTTCGCGGTCATGGTGGTCAAGTCCGTCGGTAAACACCACGCATTGGCATCTGTATACGGCCCCTTCAACCACGTGTTGATCTCATCGATCCAGCGCTGCATGCGCGCTTCCATCTTGCCCAGCTCCATCCCCTGGGCAATGACCGCAGCTTTCCAGGCCGCCACAGAATACGCCAATTGCGCCTGTGTGGCCGGATTTGTCGTCAATAACGGCGTTACCGTCTGCAAGAAATACGCCATGCCGGTTGACATGGCATCAAAACCATCGTCATACCAGAGATCCTTGTGATCCACATTGGGACACATGCAATTGGCCGCAATAGCAGCCGGAGCACCCGCCGCATTGCAAACGCCAACGGGCTGGGATGAAGACCCCTGCTCCATTTTCACCGGATAAACAATATTGCTTGAGGGGTCCTGGAACGTATCCGAATAACGGTCAGCGCCCTTTTTCCATAACAGTTTCGTTCCTGCCTCTACCGCCGGATCCCGTGCACAGTCGCTATCTGCCACAGGCCTGAATGATTCAATGTCCGGGACCACATCCAGTTTAAAATTGGAATAACTTAACGAACTGCTCACATTGTTATTGAAGGTATTCACACAACAATCTTCACCCACACAGGTTGGCAATGACAGCTGATCATATGCCGTCGTCCCCGCAGGACGGAAAAGGAGGCGTGTCGGGGTGGGCGGCGGTGAAAAAGGCGGCGTTGTCAGCGAACAGGGCGTGACGCGCTTGTCACACCAGTGACAACCCGGCGCTTCGGCACGCATGTCTGCGGCATTGATATCCTTTAACATCGGCGCCGTATCCGCCAACAGCCACAAGAACGGGAATATCTTGCCCGTGCTGTCCGCGCCGCGGAATATCGGCATCCAGGGATCCGGTATTTCCGCACCGGCAGAAAAATATTTTTTCTTGTTGGCATCATCCATGCCCATCACGCTCAGGAAAGACGTGCTGACGTTCTTTTGAACATAAAGTGGATCATACGCATAACAAGCGGTCAACTGGTTCGCAGAAGGCGCACAGCCGGGAGCGCTCAAGCACTCCTGAGGTACCAACTCCGGCTTTTTAGGATCCAGGGAACAGGCCGCAGGCCGCATCGTCGGATCCGTACAACACGGATTGCATTGCGGCCTTAACTGCGGACCAGTGCCCAGGTCAACATAACATACCGCCGGATTGCCGCCAGAAAGCCCCAGCGCATCCACAACGCCCTGTAACGTCTGGCGCAAGGTATCGATCGCCGTGGTGGGCGGTAACGGTATCCCCCGCATCCGGTCTGTGTAATAAAAGGCGAACCGCGAAACCTTGGCGGCAGGATCCCCCTTCTGAGGGTACTCCCGGATATACCAATGCGTGTTCCCATCAAGATCCCAACGGTCTGTCACCAGCACCGGATCCCCTGTTGCCAGATTCAAGGCGGTGCTGATCCCGTTCTCCAGATACTTATCTTCAATGGTGGGCAGGTTCTTCTGCCATTTATTCCACATCTTTGTCAGGCCCGGCTGAACCACGGTTACCTGCAACACAATGGCGGCAACGGCCAGTCCAATGGAAATAGCCGCCACCGTCCCTGCAGAAAGCCCCATGGCACTACCAGCGACCTCCCCAGCCCCAGGAATCACACACGTAAGAACAACAATCGCCACCAAGGCAATGATGGCCGCCAAAACACCCGTAAACCCGCATTTTTTAGCTTCTCCACCCAACTGTGTCTGGATCAGATTCTCGCCATAACCAGCCATGAGCGAAACAAGCGCTGCCGCAGCACTGTTGGAGGCAATGGTCACCGTTGTCTTCGTTGACGCGATCCTGGACCAGTTGATGGTCACGGCGTACAAAACAAAGGCGACAGCAACCATCAGGATCACAACAAGGGACATTTGTCCTTTACGGGACAGTGGCATAGAAAAATCCTTGTTTATTTCTTATATAGCAATGTATCCATTGTCCGAACCTCGTGAAAATTCGGATTCACCTGCTGTTCTGTGGTCAAATTCTTGTTGCTCAAGATCGCATCATGATCATACCGCCGTTCCGCCATATCCATCATGCCCCAGCGAAAAACCTCGATCATGCCATAAACGATCAACGACAGGGCGATCATGCCTGCCGTAAATTCGAGGATGCTCTGGGCTTTGTTTCTTTTATTAAAAAACACCATGCTCATTTTGCCCCCAGGCTCTGCTGCCAGTCCTCATCGGTGGCCGTTACCCATTTGCGCCCGCGTTTGTCACTGATACGGCTTCGAATAAAAAGGGTCTTGGCATCCTTGTCAAAACATGTCTGCGCCGACCCCATGCAACAGCCGCCACCAATACCAATATAGGAATACCCCGTGGGCGTTGTCGCGGCGCCACCGCTGCATGACGTCTCGATGCTTTTATTCCTCGCCAGCAACGCGTCAGGATCGATCATGTTCACATTCAACTGCAAAATGCGCTCCACAACGTCATACTGGCTTTTTTTGACCGTGCTGATATTAAGCGGGGTCCCGTCCGATGAGTATTCCTTGCCCTCTCTCACATCAAAATAAGTATACCCCCCGTCATTGGTCCGCGTATAGATCCGCATATCGGCGCGCATCCCCGGGCGCCGGTTAGGATCCACAAAATCCTCCGCACCCTTGGTCGTATCATAATCAGCAACAGCCGTATCCATGACGGACACAATGTAACCCTTGTACGCCCCGCACACCGTTGTCTTTCGGGGTGGCGTTTGCGCCGGAAAATTAGCTTCAATGAGAAGCCTGTTCAATTGCTGCAATTCCAGAACACTTAACACTTCTCCCGCCTTCAAACGATCAATGAACGCCGTGGTTGTGGCAGGCTGAACGGACATGGCTTGATACACGTTCGGGTCCACCAACAAACTGTTCAAGCGGTCGATCTCCGTTGCCCCGGCGGGAACCGTAATACCGCTGGCCTCAATAGCATCTATCAAGGCGGCCGGGGTCAGGGGCGCTGCAAATTCACTGATAGAAAAGATATACGGTGATTCCAGCTTTTCCAGATCATAAACCGTCTCTTCGGATAAATCACCATTGGTATCGTATGTTGGAAAATTCCCGTTATCCTTGTCGATCTTGCCGACCACCGTATCGATCGAATCCCACCGCCATTGCCACATCGCATAATCATAATTGGGAAGGTCATCATCATAAAAGCCATTGCGCGTGTAATCAAACCGCCGCTGCGTATCCGCCGTCAGGCTGTAATCCGTATCATTGCTGACGATCGCCTGATAAAACGGCGGGTACCCGCCCTCGGGGTGATTGGTCCATTCATACACAAGCCGCTGACGCTGAACCTTGTTCTCAGCGCTGTTCAAATTGATAACACACGGGTCACCGGGACAGCTCTGCCGCCATCCGATCTTCCAGTTGATGTTCGGGTCCGTGGATGAGGAATTCAGGATCGGTGCCGGACATGCGCCCCCCTCAGGTTTATACATCATAATGACAACATCATCCGGGTTGGCATCTTCCAAACGCGCAGGAACGGCCGCCCCTTCTCTAAGAAGGATCTTGTAATGGACAAACGCGCTCGTGGTGAATTCAAACTCCTGCCCGTTCACCTTGACATCCATCATGGGCAGATCCTGGGGCTCGTTCCAGTCCACAGGCATGAAGACATTTTTGCTCAGCATGCCCGCCCCGGAAGCCGTGACCGGCTGGCGATCCTGGGATCCATAGCGACCGAAATCTCCATTCAAACGATCTTCGTAATATAAATATGAGGCACTGACCCGTGAATGTGTCCCGGCCTGAGACGACTGATAGGATTTCAGCATGGCGATGCGCATGGCCTGGAGCCGCGAGTTTTGCTGGAGAGAACCGGAAACGGCATTGAGAGCCATCCCCCCGATCAGGAAAAAAAGCACAGCGCCAAAAACCGCCAATTCAATGATGGATTGCGCGTTCTTTGACGCCTTGACAGGGTCCTGATCGTTTTTCATGCCTACAGACCTGCGGGTTCCATTAATGTTGAACTTGTTTTTGCTTCAACAGAACTTGATGTGTCTTTCCTATATGTAAAAGAACCATTGGAGCCGTTGACAATCCCCGGAACAACATAAAGTCGAGATTCGGATGTTGTGTCCGTCATATAATGTGTATTGCCATGAAAACCCTGGGCATCATATTGCTCCCCGAGATCATCGACAGATTGTTTCCAGCGCCCCTGAAAACCACGCTTAATATAAACCTGCATGGTTAAAAAGGCGGCAATAATGATCATGAGCAGGATCGAATACTCTAATAGACTTTGAGATTTCTTCATCATATCAATCCTTGGTGAAACCCATATTGGTCTGCGAATTTGTGGACGTTTCCGTCCGCTCAAGAACCGCTGACGTGATCGTTCCGCCGTTATCGCCGCGCGTATTATCCACAGCGCCATGCGTTGACGTATTCGAAAATTCAAGATAGCCGCTGGTCCCGCTTGTCAGGTCCTGTTCAGCGTTCTTCTGATCGCCGATCTGATCTGCCGCCACCTTGATCATGCTCTGGGTTGTCCGCTTGACCCGCGGGAACATGTAAACAACCGCAGCCACCACCATGGATACCAGCAGGGCATATTCCATCAACGATTGCGCGCGGCGAGAAAAAAACATGGCTCACCTCTACATGGCATCCTTGGGCGCCAATTGTTCGCTGTTCGCATTAACACGGCGATCCGTGTTGATATCTTTTTGACGGCCAGCCGTTACTGTTTTTTCTTCTTCTTTAACACCGGCTTGTACGGCTGTAACAGAATTCACATAATATGGCTCATACTCAATCTGGACCGCATTACCGGATGCCCCTGCCGCCCGCATCACCATCAGCATGTCAGCATCCCGGATACGCCCTTGAATAGTCCGGCGCACATACGTCGTCATGGTGATGATCGCGGCAATCACCACAAAAATCATAAGCACATATTCAGCGCTGATGCCCTGGGCTTTGGCAGTGCGGGAAATCTTCACCATAAACTTCCCTTATTGAAAAATAAAACCAGGAAGGGCGCATGAAGACCCTTCCTGGTTCATCATTGACCCATTAATTCCCCCAATACTCCCCATACGCATTCGTTCCGATCCTGCGGTATGAATTCGTGATCGTATCTGCCATCAAGTTGGTGCTGGCAACCCCCTGGACATTGTTGTCCCTGATCGAGGAATTCGTCGTCACAACTTTATAAAAATTGGCAGCCTTCGCATCCGAATACTGATCACCGATATCATCCGTCGCACTTTGTAAACGGCCCTGTATACCACGTTTGATATAAGTCTGCAAGGTCAGCAGCGCGGCGATGATAATGACCATCAAAATCGCATATTCCAGCACGCTCTGACCGCTTTTTGTTTTTAACATAATAAATACCTTCCTTTCATTAGTAACCACTGGCGGCTTCACCACTGAGCGCGCTATTGGATGCACTAACAGTATTCTTGTTGTAATTTGTCGTATCGACATAGCCCGCGGCCCTCTTGGTGCTGATGGTCGTATCAAGCTGTTGGTCTATGGTCTGCTCTTTCTTTGAGCCTTTGTCTGTCTGTGCGCTTGTATTGGTATAATACGGCTCATACTGCAGGGTATTGCCGATCTCCGTGGTGCTGTCACGGAACATCACGCTCGCATCACGCAAGCGGCCCTGCAACGTGCGCTGAGCATACGTCTGCATGGCGATAACACCGCCAACAACCAACGCGATCAAAATCGCATATTCGGCGGTATTTTGAGCCTTTTTGTTTTTAAATAATTTTAACATTCTGTCCTCCTCCAATTAAAACTTTTAAGATCATCGTAAACACGATAAAATGCCTTTTAACTTCAGAACGACCGCACACTCTTAATGCGAATTTGACAAACGATCCGAGAATTTAGCCATTGTATCAACACCGTCTCCCAGTGTCGCATTCAATGTCTTGCGAAACGGCGAATCCGGTTTTACAACAAGACCAATAATAATGACGATAACCGCGGTGACCAAAAGCACATATTCCAGCGTGCTTTGACCCTTTCGATGACATCTTGACATAGTATCCTCCTCATTATAAGAACGCTTATTCTGCCTTGAATTCCTCGGTCATTTCTTTTTGCTTCGACTGGACAGCACGATACACATAAGTACTCATCGCAACAGCTGCTGCCGAGATGATGGCAACGACAAGGGCGTATTCCACCACGTTTTGACCTTTGTTACGAAACTTCAATAACCCCATCGCTGTTCCTTATGTATTTTAAAGAAACGCCGCCCGGGACCCTGTGAAAAAATATAATATCAGGGTGGGAATTCATCCCGAGCCTCTATGTTGACTGTGGTCACCCACGTCAACCCGGTCCAGTCCATGCCATCCCCTGGTTCCGGTGATATTCCGTTATAAAAACGGAACTATGAGACCTCCTGTGTAAGCATTTTTAAGCACACGCAAAATCTGTAAGAGTATAACATGTATAAAGATGCTGTCAATGTTAGGTCCAGGGGTTTTAATGCATATTTCCATGGATGAGGGGCAAAGAATAGGCCTAAAGGGATGCTTTTTCAATTGAAAAATGCCATCTTTTGTTGTGGTGCTCTTCAAATATATTGCTATTTATTCTATTAATTAGGGTTTCGACCTGTTGTGTATAAGAAAACCCTTCAGGAAGGATCAACCGGATGAGAGCAAGACCTTGCCGTTGCTGAAAATAACCGGAAAGACAATAGAGCGACTGTAAAATGCCGTGATCTTCTATATCTAAAAATTTATATTTAATATATTCTTCAAAAATATGTACTAATTTTTGTAATGTAAACTTTTTAGTTCCATCCTCTTCATTATGAATTGATTTATTCAGTGTTTCTTGAATGTATTTTTTTGTTTTATTATCATTATCTTCTATTTTAAAATTTAATAACTTTGCTAAATTATCATTTATTATGCTAGTTACTGTGTGATTTTCACTCTCTATATTTGTCAAAAAAATAATTTTCTTTTCTTTTCCCTGTAGAGAAACAACAACAGCGCGTAAAACATCAGCCTCTCCATCCATCGGCGTGAAACGATAGGAGCCCCCTAAAATGTTATATTTCTTATCTAATATTGAATTGTATATGGATTGAGGATTTTTTATCACTTCAAATTCTATGTTTTCAAGCGAAAATTGCTCCTCATCAAAACCTGCTATAAAACAAATCTTCCGCCCCGCCTTGATATCAGATTCCCATATTAAATTATTGTTTTTCCCCCACAAAGAAATTTTTTCCGGGTTTTCAGCTCCAGAACCATTTAAAACAGAGATCATTTTTCTGACGGCGGGAACAAGACCTTGCGGGCAATTGAAAACAAGCGGTTTTATGGGGAAAACCACACGATCAACCGCGTCATCTATAGCCTTAATCATCGGGAAAGAGGATCCCGTTGGTGCTGTCTCAAATATCTGGGTAAGATCATCACTCAAAAAATAATTATGGCCGCCATTGGTCTTAATACAAAAATATCCATTCTTAAGAAAAACGAGCTCTAGCTCTGCTTCAATCGCTGCCCTGAAAACTATAGATGTAAAATCTTTCTCTAAAAATTGTTCTAGCGACGCCTGGCCTTTCTTACGATCAAGATCAAGCAAGGTCCACACAACATCAGAACTTACGGCATGGGCATCAACCATCCCGCCTCGGCCCAACGCTGTGAACAAAATAACAGCTTCCAGCATTCTAGCGTTCGCTACCGTCTGACGACCATCCTGAGACAAAAAGGTCGAAACCATCGGCCGCCGTAAACTATCTGACAAAACCGCTTCAAGAAACGCGATTCCCATATTTTCAAATATTGGCCCTTTTTCACCCGACCAGAAAAATTCATCTTTTAACGGGACAAAATCTATAGGGCGTTCCTGGGTGAACTGGCCTATTGACAAGCTGTTCCTCAACCGATCTGGTCCAAGTTTTAATAGTTCGGGGATATCTTCAAAAAAATCATCGGATTCATCAGGATTTAACATATCGGCTTGCGTTATAACCTGATGGCCTTCTGTTTGCACTTCTGCCGGCAACTCAATTCCCTTCCCATTTTCAGAAAGATCCCCCTCAGTGGTACTACAGGGCACTGGCTGAACAATGTTAGCATCCGGAAGAAACGGAATAACTTGGGCTAATAATTGATCTTTTTTATCTTTGGGAATATAAAAATTCTGGGAAGGTTTGCGACCGACTGGACTGCTAAGCTTATACTCTTTGATAACCGCATTAATCGAAGATTTTGAAACTTCTATGTGAAATACTTCTTTTAATAGTGCTGCAATTTTACGACAGCTTAACGATGGGTCATTTTTTTTCTTTTCTACAATGACTTGAACAACTTCTTTTTTTAATTTGTATATCACGCCCATAGTTTTTTGTCCATTCTGGACATTTCCACTATACCATGAAGAACAAAGATATCAATCAAGGATTGCGAAAAATTAACCTTTTATTCATTATAACTTTTTAAGAAACAATCTGCATTTGATCGCCCAACGATGTTTTAGTCCGCTCAATGGTGCCGGTGGGAAGCTCTAAGACCTTGTCTGCTTTCCAAAAAATAGGGCTGAGTTGATTGGGCTTAATATGCCTCACCAACCCAACAACGTGACTATTGCGGTCAAGGAATACAGCATCAATCGCAAATTTCATAAAAAACATATGGATTGAATTGCAGTGCGTAATAATGAGACATTGTCCGTCCTTAAATGATGGTACTCCCAAAAGACCACGTGCACGCGTGAAAAAAGTATCCGCAAGCCATGCCTCCAGAGAAAGGACATTGTTATTCGTAAGATTTTTTATGATCACTGGGCAGGAACACTCTTGTGCGGCAGGAACATTTCTTCTTTAAGCTCAACCCCGCGCTTGACAATATCTTCAAAACATTGGGGGATATAACCGGTTGGTCGGAATTCACCTAAAACACGTCCAGATTTATCAAGTCCCTGATGTTCGAAAACAAAAATATCTTTAAGTTCAGGTAAACCATCCACAAGATTTCCGGTTACTTCCGTTATGGCCGTAATTTTGCGTGTCCCATCGGAAAAACGCGAAACCTGAACGACAATATCGATCGAAGAAGCAACCATTTCATAGACCGCACGCAACGGAAGTTCTATCCCGCTTAAAAGCATCATGGAATTCAAGCGCGTGATGGCGTCACGCGTTGAATTGGCGTGCAACGTGGTCAATGAACCATCATGGCCCGTGTTCATGGCCTGTAACATATCCAAAACCTCGGCACCACGACACTCACCGATAATGATGCGGTCAGGACGCATACGCAGGGTGTTCATGAAAAGATCCCTGATCAGTATCCCTCCTTTGCCCTCGACGTTAGGCGGGCGGGACTCAAGCCTGGCCCAATGGGACTTGTTAAGCTTTAACTCAGCCGCATCCTCAATAGAAATGATACGTTCTCCGTCGGGGATATACTCGGAAATAATGTTAAGGAGTGTCGTCTTGCCGGAACCTGTCCCTCCGGAAACGATCATGTTCTTGCGCACAACGACTGCGGCCCGGATGAATTCAGCCATGGCCGGCGCCAAACTCTTGAATCGCCGCAAAAGATCGTCCATCCCATAACGGTCCTGGCCAAACTTCCTGATGGTGATCATGGGTCCGCGCAAAGAAAGCGGAGGGATGATCGCATTAATACGCGACCCGTCAGGAAGACGCGCATCCACCATGGGCACAGATTCATCGATACGCCGGCCCAGCGGCGCAATGATGCGGTCAATCACAGAACGTACCTGCTGATTTGACACAAACCGTTTATTGGTATGAATAATCTTGCCGCTCTTTTCAACGTAAATTTCATCCTTGTTATTGACCATGATATCTGTCACGTCCGGGTCAGCCAGCAATTCCTCAAGGGGCCCGAGGCCAAGGGCCTCGTTCACAATATCTGTAACAAGTTTCGCACGCTCCTGATGCGAAGAAACAAGGGCCCCGGACTCTTCTGCCAACAAATTAACAATGATCCGTTCCGCCTGTTTCTTGATCTGCGCCGACTGCTCAGGATCTGACAAGGCTTCGGGGGTGATGGCCTGAAGGTTCATCCGCTCAATCAGTTTTTCATGGACCCTCTTTTTAAGAAGGATGGCCTCATCTTCATCTTTTTTGACTGTATACTTGGCCTGGACCGCGGCCATTTTTTCATTAATGCCGAACTTTTCCCAGAAATTATCAGCCGTGGCTTCCTCGGTGGCACGGACCCGGATGACTTCCGTGGTATTGACATAAATACTTTCGTTCTCAAGATCCTTGGTCAGCTGCATGAACGCCAGGGAAACCTTGGCTTTGGGATTATCCACAACAACCGGAATACCCCTGTTAAGGGCCATCCCGACGACTTTACCGTCAGAGGGCACACGTGAAATGATGTCGCATGTCAGGGCGTCTTTCACTTCCTGCCAGGCGACACCCCCGTGACTTTCAGCGCGATTAAGCACAAGCTTGATCATCTTCAACGGAAAGTGTTCGCTTTGGAGAATTTCCATGCCCCACTTGATCTGATACACCGAAAGGATGTCCGGTGTGGCAACCAGAAGAATAAGGTTGGAGATATCCAGGATCGACATCAGCGTTTCTGTAAATGTCTTTCCCACGTCGACAATAATATAATCGTAATGCGGGGAAACTCTTTTGAAGAAAAGCTTCACGTTATCCGGCGTAATATGGCCCATCTGGCGGATATTGGTGACAGCCGTGATAAAATCAAGGCCCGACGAATGGGTGATCATGAATTTCCTGACATCAACAGCCTCTGTTGATTTTTCCATCTCAGGAAGGACTTCAACAATAGATTGATCCGGCGCCAGATTCAGCATCCGCGCCATATCCTGTCCGGACTGAAAATCAAGATCAACAACCAGTGTTCTTTTGCCCGATAAAGACAACGCAACGGCTGTATTGACACAAACAAATGTTTTGCCAACACCGCCTTTATTGCTGAAAACCGTGATTATTCTTGCTGACATGCAGCCTTCTCAATTATGTGTTGCGACATTCTTAAGGAATGAATCCAAACTGTACACAATAGAAACAACGATCTGCGTCTTATCTGACTGAGCAGACTGGGGCGGCGCTGAATAAGGCGCAAGGATTTGTGCGGTATTGACCGCATCCTGATCAAACACCTTATACCCTGAAGATTCCTTGACCTTTACATCCTTAAGCGTGCCTTCTTTATCAAGGGTCAGGGCAAGTTTGACCGTTCCCTGCCAATTCTTTTCCTGAGCTTCGTACGGATACGCGATGGCAGACGCAATTTTGTTCTGGATCGTTAACGCATAATTTTCAAGCGCGGTCGCACCGGCCACAACCGGCGGCTTGACGGCCTCAATGGGCTTTGACGCAACGCCAGTTGCGGATGCAGGCGCCACCACAGCAGCCTTGACCGGAAGCCTGGCTTCAATTTTTTGTTCGGGCAGCTTGGTCTCTGAAGTTATATCCGCACTTTTCCCTGAACGTAAAATCGTGGGTGTAATGGAAATTACAACTTCTGTTTCCTCATTGGCCACCGGTGTCTTGGTGCTTCGAAAAAGCATCCCGACCACCGGGATACGGCTCATGAACGGAACACGCCGGACCAATTCATTGTCCCGGCGCTTGATCATCCCGGCCAAAACAATCGTTTGCTTATCTTCCAGCAAAAGCTGGGTATTAGCAGAACGTGTCAAGAACGCCACATCCGTTCCTGTGGGTTTAGAGGTATCAATTTCACTGATCTCGGCATGCAAAAGGATATTGACCAAATGGCCCGCCTGAATGGACGGCGTGATCGCCATGCTGACGCCATACTCTTTAAATTCCACGTTTTGCTGGGTCGAACCGCCGCTGGCACTGGTTGTTGTGGTCTTGATGGGGATTTCACCGCCCACCAGGAATGTGGCCTCTTTGCCGCTGATGACAACAAGGCGCGGCTTGGAAAGGACTTTCGCCTTCCCTTCCTGGATCATGGCATTGATCGCCGCAATCAGGGCATTCGTGCGGCTAAAATCACCAACTTTCCAGAGGTCCTTGAAAGAACCGTTGCCCTTGGGAATAGATATTGACGATGGCAGGTTTTCCTGATAATTGGCGGTCAAATCGCTGGTCGCAGTCCCCGTCCCCCAATCCACACCCATAGCTTTTGTGAGTGTTGTTGAAAGTTCGGTGATCTGCATGTCAATCTGGATCAAATCCTCGATCTTTTCTTTTTGAACAAGATTAATAACACGGTCGGAAAAAGGCTCTATCACTTTAGTCAGCACATCCATCTTCTCTTCGGTCAGACTGCCTGTGATAACAACCTTGCCTTCATCCGCATTTTCATTGAGCGTCACCCCGAGCACGCCCGCCCCTGTCAGCAAGCTTTGGACTCTTTTTTTGACAAGCCCGGTGTCCTCCTGAACAACACGGATGACAACCGTGCGCTTACCGCCGTCATCCCAGATAAACAGGATTGTTTGTCCTGCCTCAATGCCGATCACGTCGACGGCGTCGGCACGGGCATCATTGATATCCGCCACCACAGGATCGGTGATGGAAACACGTTTCAAATTTTTGGCAGGAATGCTTTGAATGTCTCCCTTTAAAACCTGAATCTCTTCATAGGCGCGCGTCGAAGGAACAACGGGCGCCGCCCAAAGAGCGGCCGGCGTCCCGCCCAAAAGAAAAGCGGCAACACCCAGCAGCATCAACGGGGTTTTCATGATTTTAAACAAAAAAAACGTGCCCATTAATTGGCCCCCCTTCCACTTTTATAAATCTGAATCGCGGGTCCCGACGGGGAAGGTTCGGCTTCAGAATCCTTCTTGGAGCTGTCTGACACATTAAGATCAGCACCCGTATTTTGTAAAACATATTCCGCCAGGGTTGACCAGGTGGCGGCGGAAATCATGGCCGGCTTCTTCTCATTGGGCGAGCGCAGGGCCAGTTCAATTTTTCCGTTCTTTTCCGCGAATGACAAAAGACTTGCCTCTTCCGGCGTCACCGCAAAGGTGATCTTCAGGGAACGATCCTTTTGCTGTTCATCATACACACCGGGCTGATCAATGTTTGTATTAATAGCGAGGATCTGAAGATTCTGAAAAATCATCGCGGTAACCGCTTCTTTTTTCTCTTTTTCCTTACCGGCAAAAGCCTCTGTCTTTGGCATGCTCAACTGGGCAATAACATCCACATAATCGCCAGGGTTAAGAAGACCGCCAACAGCCCCCAACGACTCGATCATGACGGTGATCGCACGCTTCCCGGCCGGCATCCGCAATGCCAGGGACACAGCCTTGCGTTCCTTCTTGGCATCCTGCCCAAGACGGGCCTGCTCTGTAGCGGCCTTGGCCGCATCCTGGGCCGCCTGCTGTGCGCGCTGCTCGACCTGGGAGATCTTTTGATTCAGCGCGCCCAGATCCTGTTTATACATCTCGTCCCGTTGTTTTTGCTCTTTCTGGAACTTGCGGGCGATCTTGTCCGTCTGCTCATTGATCGAACTTTGCACAAAATTACTGACCAAAAAAGCGGCAACAAGACCCGTACCTACGGCTGCAATCAGTACAAAGAATTGTTTCTTATTTTCCATCAATGCCATAGATCATTCTCCCTTTTATTCTTTTAAGAGGTCCTCATTAACCTGGACCTTGATCTCCCGCTGGATGTCCTTAACCTTCGCGGCAAGAAGTTCCTGCTGTTTACGAAGTTTCAGGAAATTTGAAAGATCTGCCTTAACCTCATCAAAAGGAACCTGCTCACCGCCAAGAACTTCTTCGACCTTGGCAATATAAAAGCCGTCCGGCCCCTCAAACACCGATGAAACACCGCCTCTCTTCAAATTGGCAACAGCGGTTGCCATGGCCGCGAAAGGCGCTTCGGTCTTAAAGCCAAGATCGCCGCCATTCGATGCTGTCTTGCCTTTCGATTTATCCTTGGCGATCTGAGCAAAATCACCGCCCTGCAGGACCTGGACAAGAATATCATTCGCTTCAGACTGTGACGCGACAACAATTTCACGAAGGCGCTTCTCAAGGGGCTTCTTAAACTCGTTGGGATTGTCGGTATAATATTTCTTAATTTCTTCGTCACTGATAACGACATCTTTTGTCAACCGTGTCACGGTTTCCTGCACCAGCAGAGTATTTTCAAATTCCTTCATCGCCGCCTTGATATCGGAAGAATCCTGCGCACGATCTTTCCGTGCCTGTTGAATCAAAAGTTGTTGACGGACGAGTTCATTAAGAAGCATGGCCTTGGCACCGGCTTCTTTCTCATTGAAATCCTTCACCGTTTCCTTGACCGCCTTGATGCGATCATTGAATTCATCGCGTGTGATGGCCCAATCGCCGACTTTGGCAAGGACTCCGGCAGGCAAAGGCGTTTTGTCATTGACGCTGGACGGATTTTCAGCCACGGGCGCAGCCGCCTTGTCAACGGACACTTTTTCGGATTTTTTTACCTTTTCTGATTTCTTGGGAGCAAGAAGATCGCAACCCGCCATGGCCAACAAAGAGCTGCACACAACAAACATGATCAGTTTATTTACCTTCATACATCCCTCCACGCTTTCGTTTGATATTAAATTATACGCGCTATTTTTCCAAACACAAGACTGCTCTGCGCTACCTTAATTCATGCGCAATTTATTATACAGCCTGCCGCACCGCGGCTTCAAATTAACAATGTCCGAATCTGTTCTTTTTCTTCCAAAAGTTCTTTGAGCGTCACGGCGATTTTTTCTTGAGCAAAAACATCATGCTTGATGCCCTGAACAATCTGGTATTGCTTGCCGTCCGAACAAACAGGAAACCCGAAAACAAGCCCTAGCGGGATCCCGTAACTGCCGTCAGAAACAACCGCGGCTGAAAAAAACATCCCTGGTGGTGTTGGCGTTCGCAAGGCCCGCACTGTATCAATGATCGCATTCGCCGCAGAGCCAGCCGACGAAAATCCGCGTGCCTTGATGATTTCGGTCCCACGCTGCTGGACTTTCTCCAGAAAAACACCTTTGAACCAGCCGGGATCCTTAACAAAAACTTCTGCCGGCACGCCTCGGATGAACGCATGGCAGAAATCCGGAAATTGCGTGGAGGAATGATTCCCCCAAATGGCAACAGGCGACACTTCGTTACAACGCACGCCCGCTTTAAGGGCCAGCTGTGCGACAGCCCGATTTTGGTCCAGCATGGTCATCGCAGCAAAATTGGCCGGATTTAATTTTATAGCACACTCTTTGGCAATGAACGCATTTGTGTTGCACGGATTTCCAACAACAAGAACCTTGCATTCAGGCTTTGCACTTTCTGACAAGGCCTTTCCTTGTGTCAGGAAACACCGGGCATTGACCTTTAAAAGCTCCCCGCGTTCCATCCCCGCTTTCCGCGGCACACTGCCGATCAACAACGCCCAATCGCAGTCACGGAAGGCTTCAACCGGATCGGAAAAAAGGCTTACCTTCCTTAAAAGCGGAAAGGCACCGTCTTCCAGCTCCATGGCAACGCCCCCTAACGCAGGCAGGGCGGCATCAAGCTCAAGCAGAGAAAGCTCAACAGGTGTATCCGCGCCAAACATTTCCCCGGCAGCAATGCGAAAAAGCAAAGCATAGCCAATCTGCCCCGCCGCACCGGTAACGGCAACTTTGATCATATCTTCCTTTTCTCCCGAAACTATTCTAATGATTCTCGAAGATTTATGAATATTTTTTTAATTTTTTTTAACTGTTTGATTTCTTATGCTTAGATAAATTTAACCGCCCGATCCCCAACACATCAGCACGCTGTTTAAAAATTCGGCTTTATCCTGTATTTTTCAATAAACAGAAGTTCTCTGCGGCGATCTCGGTCAGATCTTGTATAACGCAACGGCGAAAATCAAATTCACGAGGGAATAGGTGTTTGTGTACGAAAACTGTCGTCGGCAAACAACGCCTGTGGCTTTACCTGGGGCTATGCCGATAATGGTGGGCTTTGAAATGAAAAATCCTTCGTTCCAATAATATATTTAATGACCCCAGCGGGATTTGAACCCGCGTTCCAAGCTTGAAAAGCTTGTGTCCTGACCAGGCTAGACGATGGGGTCAAATCTTAAAAGTGTCCCCTATTATATTTTTTCATTCCCCAGCGTCAAGGGAAATATATGTACAGCCATCTATTCCTCCACCACATCATCCTCACGGGCCACAACATTGGCGATGGATGCGACTGAATCTCCGACCTCAAGCATCACAAGACGAACGCCCACAGCACTGCGTCCTGTCAGACGCACATCTGCAGGATTGCATCGAATCATCATCCCCTGCTTCGTCATCGTCATCAATTCCCCGTCCTCATGAACGACCAGCACCCCGACCACCTGCCCGTTCTTGGGGGTACACTTCAAATTGATAATCCCCTTGCCGCCGCGGGACTGTATCCGGTAATCTTCGAACTTCGAACGCTTGGCATACCCCAGCGAGGACACGGTCAAAAGCGTATTGCCCGTCTTGTCAGCATCCTGATCGAACACGATCAGTCCGACCACCGCATCATGGGGCGACAAATTAATGCCGCGCACCCCCCTGGCCCCTCGGCCGATCTCGCGCAGCTGTTTTTCCTGGAACCGCAGCGATTTCCCGAGCCGGGTCGCCAACAGGACGTCTTTTTTCCCATCGGCAATCTCAACGCCGATAAGGACATCATCTTTGTCCAGAGTGATCCCGATGATCCCGCCCTTGCGCGGATTGCTGAAAGCGGCAAGACTCGTTTTCTTCACAACACCGTGAGCCGTGGCCATAAGAAGGAAATGATCATCCTTGAACTCTTTGACAGCCACGATCGCGCTAATATATTCATCCGTGGAAAACGACAACAAGTTAACAATAGCCTTGCCCTTGGACTGACGCGACGCCACCGGAATCTCATAAACCTTGAGCCAGCGGATAACGCCCTTGTTGGAAAAAATCAAGAGGTAATCTTTCGATGAGGCGACAAAGAGCCTTTCCACAAAATCTTCTTCCTTCGTCGTCATGCCCGTAACGCCCTTCCCGCCGCGTTTTTGTTTGCGGTATGTTTGGACAGGGATCCGCTTGACGTAGCCGGTGTTGGAAATCGTGATGGCCATATCTTCCTCGGCGATCAGGTCTTCCATTTCGATCTCTTCAGCCTTTCCTGCTATCTCGGTGCGGCGCTCATCGGCAAACTTCGCTTTCAGATCCGCTAATTCCTTCTTGATGATCGCATCGACCCGCAGAGGATCGGCCAGGATCGCGCGATAATCATCGATCGACTTAAGCAGCTCTTCGTACTCGGCATCGATCTTGTCTCGCTCAAGACCGGTCAATTTCTGCAGCTGCATTTCCAGAATCGCCTGGGCCTGGATCTCCGTAAAACCAAAGATCTTCATCAAGGAAGCCTTGGCTTCCGGTGTGGAAGCGGCCTTGCGGATAGTCTGAATGATCTCTTCAATATTCTTCAGCGCAATGCGCAACCCTTCAAGAATATGCGCGCGGCGCAGGGCTTTATCGAGATCAAACTGTGTGCGCCGACGGATAACAATACGACGGTGCTCGATATAATAGGCCATCAGCTGCTTAAGATTCAACACGCGCGGACTATTATTGACAAGCGCGAGGTTGATGATCCCGAAGGTGGTCTCAAGCTGTGTGTGCTTGAACAAATAATTGAGGACAATCTGCGCCTCAACGTCGCGCCGGAGTTCAATCACAATGCGAACGCCGTCCTTATCCGACTCATCGCGCAAGTCCGTGATGCCGTCCACGCTCTTATTCTGCACAAGCGAGGCAATGCTTGAAACCAGATTCGACTTATTGACTTGATACGGAATCTCCGTGATAATGATAAAATCTTTGCCGTTCTTCTGCTGCTCAATGGCCGCCTTGGCCCTGAGGTTGATCTTGCCGCGGCCTGTCATATACGCATCCTTGATGCCCTCACGTCCGCAGATAATGCCTGCGGTCGGAAAATCAGGCCCCTTGACAAACCGCATCAAATCTTTGATCTCTGCTTCGGGATGATCGATCAGATGCACAATACCGTCAACAACTTCGGTCAGGTTGTGCGGCGGCATATTTGTGGCCATACCCACCGCGATGCCGCTGGAACCGTTCACCAGCAGATTGGGGACGCCGGAAGGAAGGATCGTCGGCTCTTCAAGTGTCGCGTCAAAATTCGGCGCAAAATTTACCGTTTCCTTATCGATGTCTGAAAGCATGCTCTCGGCAATAGCCGCCATGCGGGCCTCGGTGTAGCGCATCGCGGCGGCGGCGTCACCGTCAATGGATCCGAAGTTTCCCTGGCCGTCGATCAATGGATAACGCAAGGAAAACTCCTGCACCATGCGAACCATGGTGTCATACACCGCAGAATCGCCGTGCGGATGGTATTTACCCAGCACTTCACCGACGATACGTGCGCTTTTCTTGTACGACTTATTGTGCTCCAGATGAAGCTCTTTCATCGCATACAAGATCCTGCGATGTACCGGCTTGAGACCGTCACGGACATCCGGCAGGGCGCGCCCCACGATGACGCTCATGGAATACGCAAGATAAGAGGTCTTCATTTCCTCTTCGATAGGAACCGGGACAATCTTTTCTTTTTTAGTAAAATCTTTCATGTCTGTTTGCCTTTTTAAACCATGCGGAAGGGCTTAACGCCCACCCCTGCACTTTTATATATCCAGATCCTTGACAGTGTGCGCGTTGCTCTCAATGAATTCACGGCGGGGAGCCACTTCATCGCCCATGAGCTTGATGAAGGTCGCTTCCGCCTCCACAATATCCTCCAGGGTAACCTGTAAAATAGTACGGCGTTCAGGGTCCATGGTCGTTTCCCACAACTGCTGGGGATTCATTTCACCCAGACCTTTGTAGCGCTGGATATGCATGCCTTTTTTGGCATTATCCTGAATATAATTCAGCACCTCGCGCAATGAATAAAAATCCTTGAGGTCCTTTTCATTTTCGATCTGATAAAGCGGCTTGAGGGGCTTGACTTTCCGCTTGTCCTTGTCTTTGGCAATGATCGTTTCGGCTTTAACTTCTTCTTCTTTTTCAAATTGCCGAATATCCAGTTCAAACCCGATCAGCGCCTTTTCAATGCGCTCGAGTTCTTCGGATTAAAAATCTCGGTGTACTGCGTTTCTTCATCGTTTTTGGTTACATCCGCAAGTTCCTGGTCATCATAAACAAAAAGATTGCTCTTGTCTTCCTTGACGATATAGCGGGGAAATAGCTCCCGCTTCTTGTCGAAACGCGATAAATAATCCCTGAAATCAATGCCTTTCTTCGCCAGCTTCTCGATCACTTTTTCAAGCTCAACTAAAAAAGCCATGATCTCTTTAAGCTGGGCGCTAGAAAATTTCTTGCTTCCGGCAAGGACGCTGAATTTCAGCCCATCCGTGCCCAGATCAAGCAAAAGGGCATTCATCTCTTTTTCTGTTTCAATGTATTCTTCACGCTTGCCACGGGCCACCTTGTACAGCGGCGGCTGGGCAATATAAATAAATCCGCCCTCAATGAGCGCCTTGAACTGACGGAAAAAAAGCGTCAACAGAAGCGTACGGATATGGGAACCGTCAACGTCAGCGTCGCACATGATGATGATCTTGTGATACCGCAGCTTTGCTATGTTGAAATCATCCCCCACACCAGCCCCCAATGCCGTGATGATCGTACGAATTTCGTCATTGGAAAGTATCTTGTCGAGCCGGGCCTTTTCAATATTGAGGATTTTTCCTTTCAGTGGCAGGATCGCCTGAAACGTACGGTCACGGCCCTGTTTTGCGGAACCGCCGGCCGAATCACCCTCAACCAGATAAAGTTCGCACAAGGAGGGGTCTCGCTCGGAACAATCCGCCAGTTTTCCCGGCAATCCGCCGCCTTCCAAGGCCCCTTTGCGGCGGGTCAGTTCACGGGCTTTGCGTGCGGCCTCACGGGCACGTGAGGCCAGGAGGACCTTGTCTACAATCTTGTTGCCAACCGCAGGATTCTCCTCGAAAAATGTATTCAGCGCCTCCAGTGTCGAAGACGCGACAAGCCCCTCAACCTCGGAATTCCCGAGCTTTGTCTTTGTCTGCCCCTCAAACTGGGGTGAAGGAATCTTGACACTGATGACTGCGCTCAACCCCTCGCGGGTATCATCGCCTGTGATCGCCTGGCCGTCTTTGAGTGCTTTTTTGGCCTTGGCATAGGTGTTGATCGCGCGCGTCAAAGCGGATCGAAAACCGCTTAAATGCGTGCCGCCTTCGGTTGTATTGATATTATTCGCATATGTAAAAACATTCTCGCTGTACCCGTCGGCATATTGAAACGCGATCTCAATCTCAATATTTTCTTTGGTCGCGGTAAAATAAACCACTTTATTATGCAGGACTTCCTTGTTGCTATTGATATCTTCAACAAAAGAAACAATCCCGCCCTTGAAAAAAAAGAGGCCTTCTTTTTCTTTGCCCTGGCGCACATCTAAAAGCCGGATATTTAACCCCTTGTTCAAAAAAGCAAGCTCGCGCAAACGCTTGGCCAGAATGTCATAGGCGAAGACGGTGGTTTGCGTAAAAATCCCCGTATCGGGAAGGAACGTGACTTTGGTCCCGTTCTTTTTCGTTTTGCCGATAACCTCAAGCTTGGTTACAGGCTTCCCGCGTTCATAACGCTGGTGATAAATCTGTCCGTCACGTTTGATCTCGACCTCGAGCCACATCGAAAGCGCATTGACACAACTGACGCCTACGCCATGTAAACCACCGGAAACTTTGTAGGAATCCTTGTCGAATTTGCCACCGGAATGCAGGACCGTCAGCACAACTTCCACGGCCGGACGTTTTTCCCGTTCATGCATATCTACCGGAATACCTCGGCCGTCATCAATGACCGAACACGACCCGTTCTCGTTTAAAATGACATCAATATTCTGACAATGACCGGCCAACGCCTCATCCACTGAATTATCCACAACCTCATAAACCAAATGATGAAGACCGCGTACCGATGTGTCACCAATATACATGGCTGGACGCATCCGTACCGCCTCGAGCCCTTCAAGGACCTGGATGTTGGAGGCATCATATTTTGTGCCTTTAACGTCATTATTTTCTTTGCTCTCATTTTTGCTCATAGAACTGTTCCTATCTTAAAAACAATATTTTTTACGTCAGGCCGCCGTTCCTGAAAACGCTTGAGGACCGCTGTCCGGCGGAGTTTCCAATGATACAACCGCGCGGAACTGTCTACAACAATAAAAATCGTTCCTTCCTTATGCCCTGAAAACTTCACACCAGCAACATCCCCTCCCGCCGAAGCGCCGCCAGCGATTTCCGACCAGAGCGTTTCAAGCTCGATCTGTTCGTGGGTGTTACTACGGGTTATGTCTTTAAGGACATCCGGGAGGATTTCCCTGACAACTGAAATGTTCCGTTTTTTATTGTCCACATTACAGGCGCATTGGCAACGCCAAATACAAGTAATTTTCTTTCCGGATCACGCACGGCTTATCCTGTCCTACAAGTTCAAGTTCCACAACCTCATCATTAATATTTTTTAAAATATCCAGCATATATTGGGGATTGAATCCAACAATCATCTCGTTGCCGCCATAAGCAACCGGCAATTCCTCGCGGGATTCCCCCACATCGGGTGTTGTTTTTGAAACAACCAGCTTGTCCTTGAACACCTCGAATTTTACAGCCTGAAAATCCGGTGTTGCCAAAAGATTTGCCCGTCGTATGGCTGCCAAAAATTCCTGGGTGTTAAGTTTAATTTTTGTTGTCGTTTCTTTAGGGATGACCTGTGAATAATTTGGAAAATCTCCTTCAATGATCCGCGTGGCAATCAAAACCCCGTTAATATCAAACATAACCTGGCTAAGACTGGGAACGAACAACACATCGCCTTCATCTTTTAAATTCCTGTTCACTTCCGCCACAGCCTTAATCGGCAGAATAAAACTCACGTCTTTGGTCACTGGCTGCAACAAAGGACGTTCTATCTTGGCCAAACGACGGCCATCCGTGGCTACCAGGCGTAACGTATCTTTGGTGACTTCCATTAATATCCCATTAAGCACATACCGGGATTCTTCATGCGAAACAGCAAACGATGTCATCCGAAACATTTCCTTGAGATCTATTTGCTTCACCTTGATTGCTTCTTTATCTTTAAATTCCGGAAATTTTGGAAAATCTTCCTTGGGTAACCCTAATAATTTAATGCGGCACTGTTGTCCTTCAATATCGATCTGGTTGTTTTTTCGTGCATTAATAACCACATCACCACTGGGAAATTCTCTGACAATATCACTAAATCGCTTGGCGGGGATCGTAATGGCCCCGTCTTCCATTATATTAACAGGAATCTCACAGGAAATACCGATATCCAGATCTGTTGTGTAAAGACGGAGGGTGTCTTTTTTTGTTTCCACCAGCATATTGGAAAGAATAGGCAATGTGGCTTTGGTTGAAACAACATTCTGTACAGTTTGAATTCCCTGCAGAAGGTCATCTTTTGTAAGTTTGACTTTCATGTTATCCACAACTCCTTTACGTCAATTTTGAAAAACAACGTTTCATAATAATGGTTATAGTATCTGTGAATATTTGGATAAGTTCAAAAGTTGTTTAAATTCAAAAGGTTATACTATTAAACATCTGTGTATGCTTTGAAAAATTCAGGGGATCACTGTTTAAGAACTACAGTAAGTTTATCTACAATATACTTGATTTCACTGTCTTTACTAAGGTTTTCCTCAACTTTTTTACAGGCATATAAAACAGTTGTGTGATCTTTGCCACCAAAAGCTTTTCCTATTTCAGGTAAAGAATGCCGTGTTAAGGTTCTTGTTAGATACATGGCAATTTGACGCGGGAAAACAAAATTTTTACTTCTTTTTGTATTTTTTAATTCGTTGACATTTACTTTAAAATGATCGCAAACAATCTGCTGCACCATTTCAATACTAATGATTTTGGTAGTTTCCTGAAGCATATTTTTTAAAACCATGTTGGCTAATTGTAAATTGATCGGTTTTTCCTGGAGCATGGAACTGGCCACAACACGGATTAAGGCGCCTTCAAGTTCGCGGATATTGGTCTTAATCTGTTCAGCAATAAAATAAACAACATCATCAGGTACGCGGACATTTTCAAGTTCAAGTTTTTTACGCAAGATAGCTACGCGCGTCTCGAAATCCGGCGGTTGAACATCCACAATCAAACCCCACAAGAAACGTGTCACAAGACGGTCTTCGAGATCTGATATTTCTTTGGGAGGACGATCAGAAGTGATAACAATTTGTTTACGGTTATCATGCATGGCATTAAAAGTATGAAAAAATTCTTCCTGGGTCGATCGTTTCCCGGCGATAAACTGAATATCGTCGATGAGTAAAATATCGACATTGCGGTATTTCTGTTTAAATTCATTGGTTGTTTTGTGATGAATCGAATCTATAAGTTCATTGGTAAATTGTTCGGATGTCAAATAAACGCACTGGAGGTCTGTATTATTTTTAAGCACGTGATGCATGATGGCCTGCATCAAATGTGTTTTGCCAAGGCCAGATTGACCGTATATGAATAATGGATTATAAGCTTTGGCCGGAGCGTTGGCTACAGCCTGACTGGCGCCACATGCCATTTGATTCGAAGAACCGATCACAAAATTTTCAAAATTTAGCCGTGGATTAAGATTAGGCTTGTAAAACTTTTTACCTAATGCAAATGTTGTTGGAATCAGTGCTGTAAGAACGGGGCGTGTCGGAGATGTTGTGCTGGTGAGATTTTGCGGCACAACAACGCTCATTTCGATCAAAATTTCATTTTGAGTATGGTTTTTAAGAATATCTTGTATGGTGGCAAGGTAATGTTCGACGATCCAGTTTTTAAAAAATTCATCAGGCGTAACAATCGTAAGGGTATTATCTGTATCGGAAAGAACATGAAGATTGGAAAACCAAGATTGGTAGCCGCTCTCCCCGATCTTTTGTCGGATTTCCGCTTGCGCGTTGGTCCAGGCTGTTAATGCATTCATTATGTGTATCGTCCTTTACGCTGTGGAATCATGATATTTCTGTAAATATTTGAAAATTATAACCTTATGAACTTACTAAAAACAATCTCACAGGTTATCCACAGCCGTTGAAGTGCTTCGTATCTTCAAAAAAGCCTTAAAACATTAGGCAAACGGGTAACATCCTTATATGAGGAAAGGTTGATCTTAAGCCAGATCATTTTTATTACCTCTCGATCACGGACTAAAAAATGCAGCGTTCTTCAACCGACAGCCGCACGACACTTGTCTGTTTAAATTATGTAATATAAATATGTTGGCACGGTATTTCGGAATTTTGGGCATTATAGCAAAGAACATCTGAAATTCAATGGCAATTTATTGAGGCCCCCTGCCTGGCATTATTTTTATTAATATATTTCAACGACGAGAATTTACAATTATATATCTTTTTAACGCTGTACCTTTTCCTGTTTTTGATTAAACACATACAGCCTATTGACTTCAACAACCACTGTGTTATAATTCTCCCCATTATGAAAAAGACATTAAAAACACCCACAAATATCAAAGGCAAGAAAACCCACGGTTTTCGTAAACGCATGTCAACTGCTGATGGCAGGAAAATCCTTGGCAATAGACGTGCCAAGGGCCGCAAGCGTTTATCGGTTTAATAGCCGTTAGCCCATGATTTGTTGTTTAATTAGGCTTTATCAGACCACAAGCCAGTTTTTTCTTCCCAAGGCTTGTCGCTTTTATCCTTCTTGCTCCCATTATGTGATTGAGGCTATCCAAAAATACGGTACATGGAAAGGTCTGTGGTTGGGCTTTATTCGTATTTCTAAATGTTCTCCATTTTTTAAGGGCGGTTACGACCCGGTAAGGTAAGGTTATGGAAAAAAGAATATTTCTCGCTGTTGTTTTATCTCTCGCCGTCGTTTTTGTTTTTCAGACTTTTTTAGGCTCATCGAATAAAAACGCCTTATTAAGAACACAATCCCCAATAATCAATGATGTAGCGGTAAAGTCCTCCCTGCCTACGATACCTAAAACGATAGATTTATCTTCTGATACATCTAAAAATCATCCCGCTTTCGTTCCTAAAAGCACTATTTTCGAAAACATCCAATATCGCATCGAATCATCCAGTAAAGGTGCAAATTTGGACAATATTTTTTTAAAAGAGTACAACTATCTCTTTCCGATCAATAGCGTAGTTTCTTATGATATTTTTGATGATCTGTCGTTTGAGCCTAGCTTATTTGAAAACAATAAGATTCGATTTATCCATAAAAGCTCAGAATGGTTCATTGAAAAGGAATACACATTAAATCCTAATTACACCATTGATCTAAACATTAAACTTAAAAATATTTCTGATAATTCAAAAAACCTTTCAATAATTAAAACCAATATTCACGTCAATACGTCCAGATTGGACAAAGATAATGTCCAGTCTAATCTGACATTGTTGGAATATGGAATTAAAACAGATAAAAATATTCTCCGCAAAAGTAATGCGGTTAATTTTAACGAAAAATGGAATAAAGAAGAAACAGTCAAAATTGACTGGATTTCGTTTAGAGATAGGTATTTCGCAATTGTAGTTCAGCCTAAAGAAGTTGAAACAAACTATGTTATTAAATTTATTTCAGACACACAACTTAGACTTGGTGCCCTGGCGTCAACAATTGCCGTTGATCCAGCCCAAACCATCGAATATAAATATAAAATCTATGCTGGTCCTCAGAAACTAGATCTTTTAGGGAAAGCAGACAAGGATTTTGAAAAGGTCATGGTGTTTAGTAACTGGGGCTGGCTCGACGCTGTTTCGAAGTTCATTTACTGGTTGCTTGGCGCGCTTCATCATATAGTATCAAGCTGGGGCATTTGCATCATCCTTATCAGTTTGATTGTTTATGGGATCATGTATCCATTGACGTTGAAAAGCCTTGTTTCCATGAAGAAATTGCAAGCGCTTCAACCCAAGATGAAAGAGCTTCAGGAAAAATATAAAAACAACCAGGAGCGTTTAAGTAAAGAAATCATGGAACTTTATCGTGTGCATCAGGTAAATCCATTAAGTGGTTGTTTACCCATGATTTTACAAATGCCTATTTTTGTTGGGCTTTATCAAGTTTTATGGCGTTCTATCTATTTTCGTGGTGAAAGTTTTTTATGGATCAAAGATCTTTCGCTGCCAGACCACACGTTTAAATTCGCAGGTACCATTCCTTTTGTGGGTGAATATCTTAACATTTTGCCTATTCTGATGACAATTATTATGTTTTTCCAACAGAAACTGAATCTTAAGACCATGACAACGGGTAGCGCTGATCAGCTTGCACAGCAAAAAATGATGGCGGTGATGTTTCCAGTGCTTATTGGTTTTATTTTTTATAACATGGCGAGTGGGCTTAACCTTTACTTTGTTGTTTTTTACATATTGTCCACACTGAGTCAGTGGAATATATCACGAGAGACCAAGGTGGTCGTTTGAAATGACAGATATGGGTAAGTCTCAAGAATTCGAAGGTAAGACGCTTGAAATTGCAATAAAGAAAGCAGAAACCGCCTTTAATGTTTCACGTGAAACACTGGATATTAAAGTTGTTTGTGAAGAACAGCGCGGTCTTTTTGGAATGGAAGGCGCAAAGCCTGCCAAAATAAAAGCTAGGCTAAAAACTAAAGCTAGTTCCTAAGATATTTATATGATATATTAAGATATAAATTTTGGGAACATAAGCCTGTTTCACGTGGAACGCCTTCTGTCGCAGGAGAGTATGGGTAAAATCATAGCCATCTGTAATCAAAAGGGTGGGACCGGAAAGACAACGACGTCAGTTAACCTTTCTGCGGCTCTCGCTGATCTTGGGAAGAAGGTTCTCCTGGTCGATATGGACCCCCAAGGAAATGCCACCAGTGGTGTTGGTGTCAATAAGAATGAAATAAAAAATACCGCCTACGAAGTTCTGTTGCATAAGATACAAGCTCCCCAAGCCGTTATAAAAACCCTCGTAAAAAATTTAGATACTATTCCCTGTAATATCCATCTGACAGGCGCTGAGATCGAACTTGTCAATGTGTTGTCAAGAGAGAATCGGCTTAAGAAGGCTTTATCTGAAATTCGTACGTGTTATGATTATGTTTTGTTAGACTCACCGCCATCCCTCGGTCTTTTAACGTTAAACTCTCTAGTTGCTGCAGATTCTATAATAATTCCAATCCAATGCGAATTTTATGCCCTGGAGGGTGTTTCCCAGTTATTAAATACGATAAGCTTGATTCGGGATGGATTAAATCCCACGTTGGACATTGAGGGTGTTCTATTGACTATGGCTGATTTTAGAACAAATCTTACGGTTGAAGTTATTAATGAAATCCGTAATTATTTTAAAGAAAAGGTTTACCAATCCATTATTCCTCGCAATATCCGTTTAAGCGAGGCACCAAGCCACGGCAAGCCTATCAATCTTTATGACAGTGCTTCTATTGGCGCCCGTAAATATGCTGAATTGGCAGTAGAAGTTTTAAAAAATGATAAATTTACACAAACAATTGAAAATAAATAATTTACGTAATGTCCAAAATGGTTTTGAAATCAAATAGGATAAAATTATGGCGTTAGGACGAGGACTTTCAGCGCTTATTACAGAAAAAAAAGATGGGGCGCCTGCTTCTTCAGAAGCCATGCACGTCGAGACGGCGTTAATTAAAGACAATCGTTTTCAGCCACGACAGACGTATGATATTGTTAAGATTGATGAGCTGGCCGCTTCTATTAAAGAACAGGGATTGTTGCAGCCGCTGGTTGTCAGATCTGTTAATAATGGCTATGAGGTTGTTGCGGGTGAACGCCGATTAAAGGCTGCCCGCAAAATTGGGCTTTTAAGAGTTCCTGTTATTATCCGGGATGTCAGTGATCAGCAGGCACTTGTGCTGGCGCTGGTTGAAAATCTTCAGCGTGAGGAATTGAATCCCATAGAAGAGGCGGAAAGTTTTCGCCGGCTCATTGACGAGTTCAAGCAGACGCAGGAGGAGGTGGCACGCCTGGTCAGTAAAGACCGTGCCACGGTCGCAAACTTGATCCGTTTGCTGAAACTCCCCAAGGATATTCAGCAGGCTGTTGCCGACGGACGAATTTCTGCGGGCCATGCGCGCGCGATTCTTTCCATTGAAACAACAGAGAAACAAATCGCTGTCTTCATGGAGATTGTGCAGAAGGGGTTGTCAGTCCGTGAGGCCGAGGCTTTGGCGAAAGTCAATGCGGATCAAAAAACCGAGCAGGATGGGCAGAAAAAAGTTTCTGCATTCAAAGATCCTGAAGTGGCATCGCTTGAAGAGGAATTGCGGCGTATTTTCGGAACCAAGGTTCAGATTTTTAATACTCGCGGCAACAAGGGGAAATTGGTGGTTGAATATTATTCACTGGATGATTTTGATCGTATCCTGGAGGTTGTCCGCCGATGAACGAAAATATCTTGGTTATTGTGAAGCCTGATGGGATGATCAAGGGACATGCCGGTCATGTTTTAACCCGTTTTGAAGAAACGGATCTTAAACTGGTGGGGGCAAGGGTTGTCAAGGTGACGCGAGACCTCGCTGAGGCACATTATTATCATTTACGGGATAAACCCTTTTTTGACGAACTTATTCATTTTCTGATGGGCGATCTACACAACCATCAGGACATGGTGCTGGCCATGGTCTTTACCGGAGAAGATGCGGTAAAAAAAGGCAGGCAGATCGCGGGGGCGACCAATCCCGAGCAGGCAGACCCGCATTCCATCCGGGGCAGTATGGGGCGCGTGACCACCAAGGGTGTTTTTGAAAATGTCATCCATGTTTCTTCAGATACGGTGGAGGGCGCGCGTGAGATCAAACTATGGTTCACTCCGGAGGAAATCGCCCTAGAGCTTTTTCCGATGGCAACATCAGGGCACAGAAAGGTTTGGGCATGATAACCGGCATGACAGGGTTTGGGACTGCTCCGTTTTCGACGGGAAGGATCAAGGGGCTTATCGAGATCAAAAGTGTCAATCATCGTTATCTGGATACGGCATTTTATCTTCCATCCGGCTGCGGGATGATGGAAAACAAGATCCGGGAAATGCTGGCGAAAATGGTTTCACGCGGACGGATAACGATTTCTGTTCGGATTACGGAAAAGCCTAACCAGGAAGTTTTTTTTAATGAAGATCTTATTGAAGAGTACCTTCACCATGCCAGGAGCATGGAAAAAAAATATAAATTATCCAACAATCTGACACTGGCCGACCTGATACGGATGCCCGGAATTGTGGACGTCAAGGAGGTTTTTGTCGAGGCCGATGTGCTCTGGCCGGCGGTTGAAAAGGGCTTTGCAGCGGCCCTTAAGGGATTTAAGTCCATGCGTCAGCGCGAGGGCAAAAGTCTTGCCGTTGACATTGAGGACAAGCTCAAGCGCATGAGTCAGAAACTCAAGGCTATTGAGAAACGGCACGATGATCTTTTAAAGGCGTTTCGTAAAAATAATAAACCCGAAGAATTCGCCTCGTATCAGAAAAGCATTGATGTCAATGAGGAGATATCCCGTTTCACGCATTATATCGACGAGATGCGTACGCTCTTGAAGTCGGTGATACCGACCGGTAAAAAAATGGATTTTATTGCGCAAGAAATGCAGCGCGAAACCAATACACTCGGGTCGAAGCTTCAGGATCAAATGGTGTCCAATGCGGTCATTGCCTTAAAGAGCAAGATCGAAAAGATCCGCGAACAGGCAAACAACGTCGAGTGAAGATCAAAGGCCGCATCATCATTCTTTCAGGGCCATCGGGTGCGGGCAAGACCACGCTGCACGATCTTTTACTGCAGGCGCCGGCGTTCAAGGGACGTATCATCCGTTCCATTTCCGCCACCACACGGAAACCGCGCGGCGGAGAACGCCAGGGGCGTGAATATGTATTTCTTTCCAGGAAGATGTTCGAATATAAGATCAGGGCCGGGCATTTTTTGGAGTGGATGAAAGTTTTCGAGCAGTATTACGGGACGCCGTTGAATAAGGTGCGCGCTGCCCAGGCGAGCGGGAAGCATGTCCTTTTGTGCATTGATGTCAAGGGGGCTCTGGCGGTTAAAAATAAAGTACCCGACGCATTGATGGTTTTTATCAAGACGCGGACGATCGAAGAACTACGCAGCAGACTGAAAGGCCGCGGGACCGACTCAAGGGAAAGTATGGCCCTCAGGCTGGCTACGGCGCGCGAGGAGCTCAAGCTAGCGTCGCAGTACGATCATATTATTGTGAATGACCGGCTGGAAGACGCCTTCAGGCAACTGGGGAGGATGCTCGCCCAGGAACTCGGTGTCGACGGACTACGTTGACATTTTTCAGGCGGTGTGTTATATAACACCACTATTCGCTAAGTTAAAAGGATGATTGGGGAGGTAGGATCATGGTTTATTTACCGTTGGAAGAGTTGCTGCCCCAGGCAGGCAACAGTTCGTATAAATTGGTACGCATGGTCGCCACACGCGCGCTTGAAATCGGAGAGGGTGGCGCCAAACTGATCGAGGCTTCCATCAATGAAAAGCCGGCCACGACGGCAATGCGTGAAATTATCGCAGGACATGTTATGACCAAAGATGTTGCGGATAAACTAAAGAAATCCGCCAAGGCGGCCAAGGCCGCATAAACGTATGGCGCGCCCGTGTGTTGTCCTTGGGGTCACCGGAAGCATTGCCGCGTATAAGGCGGGAGATATTGTTCGCCGCCTGCAGGCGGAGGGCTGTGATGTTGTTGTTGTGATGACGCCGGCTGCCGAGAAATTCGTGACACCGCTTACCTTTGAGGTTCTTTCCCAGGGGCCTGTTTACCGCGACATGTTCATGCGTGAGGGCGGCTGGGACATCGAGCATCTGGCGTTGGCCCGGCGGGCGGATATTTTCTTGATCGCTCCGGCCACGGCCGATTGCATTGCCAGGATCGCTGCCGGCATGGCGGACGATCTTGTGTGTTGTACCGCGGTGGCAACCAAGGCGCCGGTCATCCTGGCTCCTGCGATGAACACGGATATGTTCACCAATCCCATCGTTCAGGAAAATATCCTGAAGTTGAGGCATCATGGCGTGAAATTCATTGAGCCTAAAGAAGCCAGGCTCGCCTGCGGGACAACAGGTAACGGCGCCCTTGCCGACGTGGATGTTATTGTCAGGACGGTTGTTGATCTTTTGAAATCTTCGGCGCGGTAGCCAAGTGGTAAGGCAACGGTCTGCAAAACCGTTATGCACCGGTTCAAATCCGGTCCGCGCCTCCAATATTTTTAAACCGATGCGGAGAAGGGGCTCTGCTTGCCCCGCTACATCCGGTGTATCGTTTGATGGTGCGCGGGCGAGTGGTGGAATGGTATACACGAAGGACTTAAAATCCTTTGGTCGAAAGGCCTTGAGGGTTCAATTCCCTCCTCGCCCATGTTTTTATCCGCGTTTATCGAGCGGTTAAAAGATTTTTCTTGTGACTTTCTGTTTCACAGGATATACTCTTGAAAAAATTTTGAATATATTGGACCCATAGCTCAGTTTGGTTAGAGCGCTTCCTTGACATGGAAGAGGTCAGAGGTTCGAGTCCTCTTGGGTCCACCATTTTTATCAATCTTGCCGACGAGAGGGTCGGTTTCTTTTTATATGGATTATTCCCGCGATATCGACAAACTTCGTCACAGTTGCGCGCACGTCCTGGCCCAGGCGGTTAAAAAGCTTTGGCCCGAGGTCAAGGTCGCTATGGGTCCTGCCATCGAGAATGGTTTTTATTACGATTTTGACAAGAAAGAGCCGTTCACCGACCAGGATCTGGACCAGATCACCAAAGCCATGCAGAAGATCATCAATCGGAATCTGCCGTTGAAGCAGTCGTTCATGGATAAAAAAACTGCGGCTGATTTTTTCAAGGGCCAGGGCGAATCGTATAAAGTCGAGATCATCGACGGCATTCCTGACGATCAAGTTTCCCTTTTCAGCACGGGTGATGGCGAATTTGTGGATTTGTGCAAAGGCCCGCACACGGCATCGACGGGAGAGATCAAAGCCTTTAAGCTTTTATCCGTGGCGGGGGCATACTGGAGGGGCGACCATAAAAATGCCATGCTCCAGCGTGTTTATGGCACGTGTTTTTCATCCAAAGAAGACATGGAGCGCTATCTTAAGTGCCTTGAAGAGGCTGACAAGCGCGATCACCGCAAGATAGGCGCGGAACTCGGGCTGTTCCACATTTATCATGAAGAGGCGGGCGCCGGGCTTGTGTTCTATCATCCCAAGGGCGCTTTGATGCGCAAGATCCTGGAAGATTTCACCAAGGACCTGCATTTAAAGCGCGGCTACGACCTTGTTCAAACGCCGAATTTTCTGCGGGGCAAATTGTGGGAGATTTCGGGCCACGCCGAGCATTACCGTGATAACATGTATTATTTTCAGATCGACGGCGAAGAGTACGCGGTCAAGCCCATGAATTGTCCCGGGCACATGCTCATTTATAAACACCGCCTGCATTCCTACCGGGAACTTCCGATCAAGTTGTTTGAGCTCGGCACGGTTTATCGTTATGAAAAAGCAGGCGTTTTGCATGGGTTGCTGCGTGTCCGCGGGTTTACGCAGGATGATGCGCATATTTTTTGTCGTCGCGACCAGGTTCAGGGTGAAGTTGAAAAAGTCCTGGATCTTGCCTTTGAGATTCTTTCCGCATTCGGATTCAAGGACTATGCCATTGAACTGAGCACGCGTCCGGAAAAATTCATCGGTAAGCCGGAAGACTGGGACTTGGCAACCGAATCTCTTAAAAAAGCACTCGAGAACAAGGGCATTGCCTACCAGATCAATGAGGGCGATGGCGCTTTTTATGGGCCCAAGATTGATCTAAAACTTAAAGACGCCCTGGGACGCCAATGGCAATGCAGTACGGTTCAGTGCGATTTTGCGCTTCCGGAGCGCTTTGACCTTTCTTTCATGAACGAGCAGGGTTTGTCTGAAAGGCCGATCATGCTTCACCGGGCCTTGTTTGGCAGTGTGGAGCGTTTCTTTGGCACGCTTATCGAGCATCATGCCGGTAATTTTCCCTTATGGCTGTCGCCGGTCCAGGCCATGGTCATATCGATCCGCCCTGAGCATGATGATTTTTCGAAAACCGTTGCGGATGAACTGCGTGCGGACGGTATTCGTGTTGCGGTTGATGCGCGCAATGAATCGCTGGGGAAGCGTGTCCGGGAAGCGCGTCTGCAAAGGATTCCGTATATCCTTGTCATCGGTGACAAGGAGGTTTCCGCCCGCATGATTGCGGTCAGAAAACGTCCTGAAACTGACATGGGCAGTATGCCCGTCGAGCAGTTTTTGGGGATGGTCCGGAAAGAGATTGTTGACAAAGTTTAGTTTTTTAAGATAATAGGGCATCGTCTTTTTTACAAGATCCTTACCGACGAGGCGTTTTGACGGGAAGGATGGGCTGCTCCGCCGACGAAGGCGGGGCGTTATAGGGAGGTGGTCGTTATTCAAAAGAGGATCCGTGTTAACGAACAGATCCGTTCCAGTGAGCTTCGTGTCATAGGCCCCAATTCGGAACAACTCGGCGTGGTTTCTTCCGTCCGGGCCATGGAACTTGCGGATCAGCATGAGCTTGATCTTGTTGAAGTAGCTCCAACGGCAAAGCCACCGGTGTGCCGGATCATGGATTTCAGCAAGTATAAATACGAGCAGGAAAAGAAGGAGCGTCGCGCCAAGAAGCATGCGCATGTGTCCCAGCTCAAGCAGGTCCGGGTCAAGCCCCATATCGAGGAGCATGATTATCAGACCAAGTTGAAGCAGACGCTGGCGTTCCTTGATAAGAAAGATAAAGTAAGGGTCAACCTGTTTTTTCAAGGCAGGGAAATGGCGTTCAGGGATCAGGCCAAAATGCTGCTGGACCGGTTCGTGACAGATACCGCCGAGGTTGCCCAGATTGAAAAAGATGTGATGATGGAAGGCCGGGTCATGTCCATCGTCATCGCCCCGAAGGCTGACAAGGCGTAACAGCAAGGGTTAACAAAAGAGGTCGAGAGTATGCCCAAGTTAAAAACAAAAAAAGGCGTGGCCAAGCGCTTCAAGATCACCAAGTCTGGCAAGATCAAAAAGCGCAGTGCGGGCCGCGGTCACATTCTTTCCAAAATGTCACGGAAGCGTAAGCGCAAACTCCGCAAAAGCGGCTATCTTGCCGGCGTTGAAGTGAAGAAGATCAGGAGGATGCTCCCGTATGGTTAAGATCAAGTATTCCGTTGCGCGGAAAAAAGGGCGCAAGCGTGTTTTTAGACTAACAAAAGGTTTTTACGGCCAAAAGAAAAACCGCTGGGGCCAGGCGATGCGTGCGCTGATCAAGGCGCTGCGCTACAGCTCCCGCGATCGCAAGACACGCGCGCGCGCTTTTCGCAGTCTCTGGATTGTGCGTATCAATGCATCCTGCCAGGCCAATGGCTTAGCGTACAGCCGTTTTGTCAGGGGGCTCAAGGCTGCCAACATCGAGATCAACCGCAAAATGCTCGCGGAGATCGCGCTTAATGATGCGCCGACATTCAAGAAGATCGTCGAGATCGCGGACAAAGCCCTTCCGGCTAATGTCACGCGCAAGAAGATTTCCGCCACGAATTAAGCTGATGCGCGGGAGAAAACTCTTGAGGGCTCCTTGGTTAAGGAGCCCTTTTCATGTATAATATGTTTTTTCTTAACAGTCAGGACAAGGCAAGAAATGGTCTGGGATGTTGAAACGATAAAAAGAGATGTTGCCGCTCAGGTGGATGCTGCCGCGACGCTTGACGTGCTTGATGCCGTGCGTGTTAAATTTCTCGGTAAGAAGGGCGTGGTTCAGGAAATGTATGCCGCCCTTCCAGCCGCGGCGCCTGCCGACAAGAAGACACTGGGGCAACAGGCCAATGCCGTCAAGGTTTTTGTCGAGGAGCTGATGGCGGGACGTAAGGCGATACTAAGTCTTCAGGCCAAGGGTGCGGAAGCCATCGATGTCACGCTGCCGGGGGTGGCCCGCGAACCTGGGACACGGCACCTGATCAACCAGACCCTGGAAGAAATCTGCGATGTTTTTGAGCGCATGGGGTTTGTGATCCAGCGTGGTCCCGAGATCGAAACAGAATTTCATAATTTTACAGCATTGAATATTCCCCTGGACCATCCTTCGCGGGACGCCTTTGATACCTTTTATCTTGATCAAAACGACCCTGATGCGGCAGGACGGTATCTTCTGCTGCGCAGTCATACATCACCAGGACAAATGCGCGTGATGAGAAAACACAAACCGCCCTTGGCGGTTATTATTCCGGGCAAGGTTTACCGGCCCGATGCTGTGGATGCCAGCCATTCGTTCATGTTCCATCAGATCGAGGGGCTTCTGATCGACAAAAATGTTACATTTGCGGACTTGAAGGGTCTTTTGACAGCCTTTTGCCGGAAGTTTTTCGGTGAGGATGTGAAGATGCGTTTTCGGCCGCACTTCTTTCCGTTCACAGAGCCTTCGGCCGAGGTTGATATCCAGTCTGATATTTTCAAAGGGAAATCCGGTAAATGGCTCGAGATCCTGGGATGCGGCATGGTGCATCCGAAAGTGTTCGAGCATGCCGGATATCCATCGGGTGAGTACACAGGGCTTGCTTTTGGCCTGGGGGTTGAGCGTATTGCCATGCTCAAGCACGGGATAGGGGATATACGCACGTTTACAGAAAACGACCTGAGATTTTTAAAACAATTCTAGAGTCCTATGAAATTAAGTCTTAATTGGTTAAAGCAGTATATTGATCACGGTTTTTCAGCCGATGAACTTGCTTTTCGCATGACCATGGCAGGTCTTGAAGTGGAACATCAGCAGGTGTGCGGCGACGACATTGTATTTGAAATTGAGATTACGCCCAACCGGCCTGACTGCCTGAATATGCTGGGGCTGGCCCGGGAGATTTCTGCCATCACGGATAAGGACTTGTATATACCGACGGTGCAACAGCATGTGGATGCGCCCGGTGTAGATATTGTCATTGAAGACGCAGCGGCTTGCCGGCGGTATATCGGCACCCTCATCGAGGCTGTTTCGGTCAGGGCGTTTCCGGCCGAGAAGGCGCGCCTCCTGCAGGCCCTGGGGCTTAAGCCTATTTCCAATATTGTCGACACCACTAATTTTGTGCTCTTTGAGTTCGGACAGCCGCTCCATGCTTTTGATGCGGATAAGCTGGCGGGCGGACGGCTTGTGGTCCGGCGTGCCAGAAAAGGCGAAAAGATCGTGACGCTTGACGATGTTGAACGGGTGCTCGATGAAAGCATGTTGGTGATCGCGGATGCGCACAGGCCGGTAGCCATTGCAGGGATCATGGGGGGGCGGGATACAGCGGTGACGGCTACCACCCGGCGCGTGATCCTGGAAAGCGCTTATTTTGATATGGGGCTTATCCGCCGGGCATCCAGAAAACTGGGCCTGACCAGCGATGCGTGCTACAGGTTTGAGCGCGGCGTTGATTTCGCGACGGTCGAAAAGGCCTCAGACCGTGCCACGGACCTGATCCTTGAACTGGCCGGCGGCAAGGTGGCCGGGCGTAAAGACACCGTAGTCGGGGACAGGCATGCCCTCATGCCGACGATTATGCTTGGTTCGGGAGATGTCCAAAAATTGCTGGGAACAACCATTGATCCTGCGCGGATCAAACGGATCCTTGAGCGGCTTGGCTGCGCGGTGACTGTTGCCGGTGACAGTCTTTCGGTGGTTCCGCCGGAGAGCCGCAATGATCTTAAAATCATGGAAGATCTTGTTGAAGAGGCGGCGCGCGTGATTGGTTTTGACAACCTTCCGATGACGCTGCCGAATGTGGGTGCGGTCAATATTCCCGTCGATCTTGAAAATGAAAACTTTATTCCGCGGATAGCTGCAAATTTGATCGCGCAGGGCTTTAATGAAATTTTAACGTATGCCATGATCAGCCGTCTTGCCCTTGAAAAGGCGGGCTATGCCGGGGTGGCTCCCATCGCGATGCAGAATCCCATGTCCGCGGAACAGGAGTTGATGCGGCCGACCATGTTGGCGAATATGCTTTTGGTGGTTGGATCGAACATCAACCGCGGGCAGAAAGATCTCCGGTTATTTGAGGCCGGTAAGCGCTATTTGCCCGATGGAGAACGCTGGACCCTGGGCATTGTTGTCACCGGACGCCGTGAAGCGGATTGGCGTAAGGGGAAGCGTGAGTTCATGGATTTTTTTGATGTCAAAGGGGCTCTTGAAGCGGCGCTAGGCCGGCAGCGTGTCCGCGGGGTAACGTTCCTGGCGGGTGAGAGCGCGTCGTTTGAGCCGGGTCAAGCGGCCCGCGTTTTAATCGATGGCCGGGAGATTGGTTGGATCGGAAAACTTTCAGATACGGTGCTGTTAAATTTTGACATCAAGAAGACCGGCGTGTATTTTGCCGAGATCGATCTTGAATATGCCGCGGCCGCTGTCGGGCCGCACGCCAAATTTGAAGCGTTGGATGAATATCCGTCGGTTGTGCGCGATGTCAGCCTGGCCGTCAAGGGGGTTTTGTTTGAAGATATGCGGACGTTGTGTCTTGAGAATGCGCAGGGGATCTTGAGAAAAGTAGAGCTTGTGGAAGAATATCGCGGTGATAAAATAGAAAAGGATACACGCGGCCTTGTGATGTCAATGACCTACCAGGCCAAAGACAGGACATTGACCGAAGATGTGGTGAACGCGATTCACGAAGGCATCGTCGCCAAGCTGGTTGGAACGTTTGCGGTGCGCCGGAGATAGGCAAGTAAGTTTATTTGCCTGCTGTGTTCGTCAGGGGGTATGTAAATTTGAACCAATGCGTGTCTAAAGGGGTCTGTTGTCTTGCGTGCCCAAGGGCCGTGAGCTTTTCCCCACCTGTTTACCAGGTTCCAATACGCACACTCTCAACGGCATAAGCGGGTTTTATTTAGCCCTGCGCATCACGCGCAGGGCTAACTTTTTTGAGGGAACTTATGGGTCTTTTTGATGAGAATCTAGTGTCTAAAGCGCCGTTGTCCGTACGGATGCGGCCCTCCTGCCTGGATGATATTGTGGGGCAGGAACATATCCTGGGGCCTGGAAAACTTTTAACGCGCGCGGTGGCTGCGGACAGGGTGACATCCTTGATTCTTTATGGCCCCCCCGGGGCTGGGAAAACTACGCTGGCTCTGTGTATCAGCAAAAAGACAGAGGCGCATTTTGAAAGCGTCAATGCGGTGGCGTCGAATGTCGAAGAGCTGCGCCGGATCATTGCCGGCGCAAAAAACCGTCTGGCTAACGCCGGGCGTAAAACCATCCTGTTCATTGATGAAATCCACCGTTTCAACAAGGCCCAGCAGGACGTTCTCATGCCGGATGTGGAAAACGGCACGCTCGTGCTGATCGGCGCAACCACCATGAATCCGTTCTTTTCATTGGTAACCCCTTTATTGTCGCGGTCACTGGTCTTCGAATTAAAACCACTGACACGGGAAAACCTTATGGTAATTTTGGAACGGGCGCTGCAGGACCGTGACCGGGGGTTGGGGCAATTGCCGGTCAAAGCGGACAGGGAGGCCCTTGAATTTCTATCTGATATTTCAGACGGGGATGCCCGCCGTGCCTTGAATGCGTTGGAAGTGGGATGCCTGACGGTGCCCAGGCGGGAGGACGGTGTTATCGCGTTCACGCTGTCTGTCGCCCAGGAGTCTATTCAGAAAAAACAGGTTCAGTATGATGGCGACGGAGATGTTCATTATGACACGGCCTCCGCCTTCATCAAGTCTATGCGGGGGTCTGATCCAGATGCGGCGCTTTACTGGATGGCTAAAATGATCTATGCGGGTGAAGACCCCAGGTTTATCGTTCGACGGATAGTGATTTGTGCAGCTGAAGATGTGGGGAATGCCGATCCTCAAGCCCTCGTCCTGGCAAATACGGTGGCCCAGGCCGCAGAGTTCATCGGATTCCCCGAAGCCAGGATATTGTTGGCGCAAGCGGCCGTATATGTGGCGTGTGCGCCAAAATCCAACGCGGTGTATTTGGCCATCGACAAGGCGCTTGAAGATGTGAAGACCCGGAAGGCCGCCAGCGTGCCATCTCATTTAAAAGACGCGTCATATCCCGGTGCGCAAAAATTAGGCCGGGGCCAGGGATATAAATATGCTCACGATTTTCCCGAGCACTATGTGCCCCAAGAGTATATGCCTTTCAAGGCCCGGTATTATGTACCGACTGAAGCCGGATATGAAAAAAAGATCAAGGAACGTTTGGATCATTTGAAAAATCGGACGGTGTAGCGGTGGTTTTAGAGGGGCCATGAAGCGGCTAAGAACCGAGGAAATTTTTGTATCGTAAATATAACGTTAATGATATTATATAACGATTTTTTAGAGGTTTTTACCCCTTAAAGGGTTGGGCGTGTCTATTCAAACCAAACAGGAATTACGACAATTAATTTTTGACCGTATTAAAGCACAAAAGGAGGACGTCGCTTTATTCAAAAGCAGGGTTATTTGTGAAAAATTGCTGGGTTTACCGGAGTTCAAGGGCGCGCGGACAATCTTATGTTACGCGTCTTTTCGGGGTGAAGTCGATACGTTCGTGTTGATGCAGACAGCCATGGATTTGAAGAAACGCGTTGCGTTGCCGTTGGTTCGGAAAGAAGACAAGCGCATTATGGCCATGTTGATAAATTCCCTGAGCGAGCTTCGCGATGGGGTTTACGGGATACCATCGCCAGCAGATCTCGCGCAGAATTCCCTGTCTCCTTTCGAGCTCGACCTTGTCGTTGTGCCTGGCGTGGCGTTCGATCGCCGCAATAATCGTCTGGGCCGCGGCGCGGGATATTACGACAAATTTCTTTCCCAACTGCCTGCCACAACGCCGACCATCGGCCTGGCGTATGACCTTCAGATCGTGGATGAAATCCCGGGGATCGAAGCGCACGATCGTCCGGTCGCCACTGTCATCACCAATTAGGCCCTGCCTGAACCCGGCAGATGGAAATTCCGGGAGATGCTGCCAAAACAGTCCCTGCGCAACGCATCCGCTTTGAGGATGTCGCCGCTGCGACTGGATCAAACCAACCGCGTTGCACGCGATAAAGAAGGAGTTATGTATGGGTGAGAATGTGTTGTCGAACATCCTGTTGTTTCTTTTTATCGCCGGAGGTTCTTTCGCCGGAGGTTATTTCCTCAGTCGTTTTTTTAAAGGGCGTCAGTTTGCCAAGGTTGAACAGGAAGCTGCGACAATCCGTGACATGGCACGGCGCGAAGCTGAAACGTTCAAGAAAGAATCCGAGCTCCACGCGAAAGATACCATGCTGAAGCTCCGGCAGGAGTTTGAGCAGGAAACAAAACAGCGCCGCGAAGAATTTTCCACCACCGAACGCCGTCTCCTTCAAAAGGAAGAGAACGTTGAAAAACGCCTGGATCTTTTGGACAAGAAGGAAAAAGACCAGATGGCCCGTCTGGACATGCTCAAACAAAAAGAGACAGAAAATACCCAAAAAGCCGAGGAGCTTGCCAAGCTGATCCAGCAGGAAAAAGAAACACTTTTCCGTATTTCCAACCTTAGCCGTGACGAGGCCAAGAGTATGCTGCTGGCGCGGGTGGATGAGGAGCTGGCGCATGAGAAAGCCGTCCGTATCCGTCAGGTGGACGAAGATATCAAGGAGAGCGCGGATAAAAAAGCCCGTGAACTTATTTCCATCGCCATGCAGCGCTGTGCGTCGGACCATGCGGCTGAAACCACTATCAGCGTGGTGCAGTTACCTTCGGATGAAATGAAGGGGCGGATCATTGGCCGTGAGGGACGCAACATTCGTGCCCTTGAACAGGCCACGGGCGTCGACATCATCATTGACGACACACCAGAAGCCGTAACGATTTCGGGGTTTGATATGGTGCGCCGTGAGATCGCACGCATCGCGCTTGAACAGCTCATTTCCGACGGGCGTATTCACCCGGGCCGCATTGAAGAGGTTGTCGAGAAGGCCAAGAAGACGCTCGACCAGAAGATGAAGGAAGAGGGCGAGGCCGCTGTATTTGAATTGGGAATCCACAACATGCATCCGGAACTTGTAAAATTGATCGGGCGTTTGAAATACCGGACCAGTTTTGGGCAGAATGCCCTGCAGCATACCAAGGAAGTAGCGCGGTTGATGGGTGTGATGGCCTATCAGCTGGGGATCGATCCTCAGCTGGCCAAACGCTCCGGCCTGCTGCATGATATCGGCAAAGTTGTTTCGACGGAAGCCGAAGAGGGTACGCATGCCGTGGTGGGCGCCCGCCTTGCCAGGAAATTCGGAGAGTCTGAAGTTGTGGCGCAAGCGGTTGAGTCGCATCACAATGAAGTGGATGTGGCATCGGTTTTCGGGGTGCTGGTGTGTGTCGCGGATACGGTCAGCGCGTCACGTCCGGGTGCCCGCGCCGAGTCTTTGGAAACATATATCAAGCGTCTCGAAGGCCTTGAAAAGATCGCCTATTCATTCAAGGGGATCGACAAGGCGTTTGCGCTTCAGGCCGGCCGCGAGATCCGCGTGATGGTGGACCCTGCCAAGCTTAACGATGACGAGGCGGTTGTTCTTTCGCGCGATATCCGCAAGAAGATCGAGGCCGAAATGGAATATCCCGGCCAGATCAAGATCCTGGTTGTGCGCGAAACAAGGGCCATGGAGTATGCGAAATAATGAAGATTCTTTTCCTGGGTGATATTGTCGGAAACCCCGGCCGGGAAGTTTTTGCGAAACATGTTCCGGCCATGCGCCGCAACGGGGAGGCGGATGTTGTGATTGCCAACGCCGAAAATGCGGCGGGCGGTTCGGGTATCACCGAATCGGTCGCGCGGGAGCTGTTTTCCTTCGGCTGTGACGTGATCACCCTGGGCGACCATGTCTGGGACAAGCGTGAAGTTTATCCTTTTCTTAACAGCGCGCCAAATGTGGTGCGTCCTGCAAATTTTGCCTCTGAAGCACCAGGCCGCGGGATGTGTGTTGTGGACGTGAACGGGGTCAGGGTTGCGGTTGTGGCGTTGATGGGCCGGACCTTTATGAAGTATCTGTTAAATTGTCCGTTCCGTACGCTCGACAGCGTCCTGGGGGACCTCACGGGCGCCGGGATTATTGTGGTGGACATGCATGCGGAAGCGACCAGTGAAAAGGTGGCCATGGGATGGTACGCCGATGGCCGGGTCAGCGCGGTACTGGGGACCCATACGCACATTCAAACGGCTGATGCGCAGATCCTGCCTGGCGGCACGGCCTATATCACCGATGCCGGCATGACAGGGCCCTATGATTCTGTCATAGGACAGACCAAGGAGCGCATCATTGAGCGTTATTTGACAGGCTTGCCGAATAAATTTGAA